>Ga0315330_10000101_pt1 | contig 42230 bp, 26 predicted proteins | sample M140m34915metaG_FD_203453 | JGI IMG/M metagenome (GOLD analysis project Ga0315330, IMG submission 203453) | Ammonia-oxidizing marine archaeal communities from Monterey Bay, California, United States - M1 40m 34915 | ecosystem: Environmental > Aquatic > Marine > Intertidal zone | place: USA...
AACATCCACCTTATGAAAATATAGAATTTGTAGAAAAGTTTAAAAAAACATTTGTTTCAAAGGTAAAAGAACTTGAAAAAAAGTTGAAAATAAAAGATCCTATTGTTATTGTCGGTAAAGATTGTCCTAGAAAAAACATTTGGCGTATGAAATTTCTCTCCAGTTACAAAGCAAATAGAGTTTATGATGATAGCTTTTTAGGAGGACCATTCTTTAAAATGGCATATGAAGATAACTTGTTTATTAAAGGTGGTGCAAACAAGATATTAAAATATCCCGGATTAGAAGCAGATGATTGTTTAGCTATAATGACAAAAAAGATCAAAAAAACATTTCCGTTAGGTAAAATTACAATAATAACTAGTGATATGGACTATTTACAATTGGCGTGTGATAATGTTGAATTATACGACTTAAAATACAAAAAACTTACAGAAAGAAAATCATCCTATAATAATGCAGAAAAGGATTTATTTGTAAAAATTTTAACAGGAGATAAAAGTGATAACATAAAAGGGGTATTTAAAAAATGTGGTCCAAAGACCGCTTGTAAATATTTTGATAATAAAGAATTATTTGATGAAAAATTAAAGTCTACCGAAGGAGCGATGGAGAGATATTCTTTGAATAAAAAAATAATTGATTTTAATGAAATTCCTGAAGAATTAGTAAAAAATTTTCTAGAGAGTTATAAAATTAGTTAGACCAAGTTGCAACAGCAACATCATCCCAGTTGTGTGCGGGTATTTTAACATTTTTTGTAAGTGTTCCCATACTATCATCGTGCGTCCACTCTTGTTCCCACCGACTACGGGCTTTTTGAGCTAGAACTTCGCTAGAGTTATCAACCATTAATGCTTGGTCTTCATCAGTCATCACCTGCCAAAATCCATCACTTCCTGCAACTATTTTATAGAATGCATCTTTTTTACGCGGAATAATTGTAGTTACCATTCCTAGGGTTGAGAATGTTCCTCGATGACCCAGGCATCTTGTCATGTTAGTGGCTTCTCCATTTGAATATTTAAATGTTTTTGCTTTTTTACTCAACATTGTCGTAGGAGAAGATGCCTGAATATCCCACGCAGTAGTGTAGTTAAATGTTGCATCATAAATCAGTTTTGCAATATCTTCCTCATTATCATAATCGTGATCTTTTGTCCTCCATACCAACTTTGCCCCGGGTCGTCCATCTTTGCGTGGTTCACCAGCACCCTTCTTGTAAATTTTTACACTTGAATCACCAATCCAAGTGACCTCAAAATGATCTGAAGTAATTTTTACATATGAAAATGTTGTGCCTGCATTTTTTGTGAGATTGAATGAAGAATTGCATAATCCAGTAAGCTGTTCTTTCCAGTTTTCGCCCGACAGAAATCTGTCCCAAACTATACTTCCAAACAGATTAATATAATAATCTTTATTCATTCCATTACCGTGACTATCAGCAACTAGAAGATAGTCGAATTCGTCCAATTCAACAGTTCCTGAAGTGGCAAAATCTTGTTTTGAAACATTTTGTATAATATGATGTGAAATTTTAGTAGGTTCAGTAGTAGTTTCCTGGTTAGTTGCTGCAAGGGCTGCCATTTTGAATAGTCAAGATACTATTGTTATTTATATAATGCATCACAATAAAAAATTTTTTATTCAATTTTCTTATTGTGTAATAATTCTAGGTGCTATGTTCATAGTAATTAACTCTTGGAATAATAACTTACAAGAATATGGAATTTCAACTCTATTAAAGTCTGTTCGATTATTACAAGTTTTACATACATGAATTTTCTTTTCATTATTATAAACAGCCATTAATCCACACTTCTTACAAGAATGCACTTGAAATGCATCACTGGAATAGTAAATTCTATCTTTTGTAAATCTACTTGCTCCGTGTGAAATCATACAATCTCTTTCCATCTCACCAAATCTCAAGCCACCATCTCTACTTCTTCCTTCAGCTGGTTGTCTTGTCAATACAACCATAGGACCAAAACTTCTACTATGTGCCTTATCGTTTACCATATGCTTTAATCTCTGATAAAATGCAGGTCCAATAAATATAGATGTTTCTAATTGTTCACCTGTCATTCCATTATATAAAATTTGATTTCCGTTTCTTTCCATACCTAATTTTTGCAAGACATTACAAATACTTTCTATAGATTGTTCTCCAAAACTGGTTCCATCACCAAATAATCCTAAGTCAAGAAGAGCCTTTCCTAATAGAGTTTCTTTTAATTGAGCTATTGTCATACGACTTGGAATTGCATGTGGATTGATAATAATATCTGGACGGACACCATCTGCTGTAACAGGCATATCTTGTTCTGGAATTACAAGACCAATAGTACCTTTCTGTCCATGTCTTGATGAAAATTTGTCACCAATTGTTGGTTTTCTATATGTTCTTGTTCTAATCTTAGCAAATGTGTATCCATCACCATTTCTATGAATATAATTTTTGTCAACATAACATTCTTCGTGTGTTCTATAAACTCTACTTTGATCTCTATATTTTATAGTTTTTGTATGATCATTTCTATTTTCCTTTATAGGAACAATTTTTCCAATAATAATATCACCATTTTCTAATAATGTATTTTCAGGAATAACTCCTTTATCTGTTAATTTATTATAATTTGCAAATTTCATACCTTTAGTTTTTGTTCTATCTGCTTTACATCGAATTTCTTCATCTCCTTGAATTTTTTTATCCTCATCCTTTTCAGTATGATAAATGGTAGCTCCAAATAATCCTCTATCAAGAGAGCCTTGGTTGAACAAAATACTATCTTCTTGATTGTAACCAGAATAACACATAATTGCAACAATAACCATATTTCCTGATGGAATATTATTTAATTGAATCATATTCATTAATCTTGTATCAACAAGTGGTCTCATTGTATAAGTTTGAACATATGCAGTTTTATCCATTCTATTTTGAAAATTTGTTACATACATTCCCATAGCTTGCTTTCCCATAGCACATTGATATGTATTTCTTGGAGATTGATTATGTTCAGGAAATGGAATACAACTTGCAAGAATACCGAAAATGGTTGAAGGATGAATTTCACAATGGGTATATTTGTAATTCTTTGTTTTTTTATTATTAAAACTCTTATTATTTATAGCAATAAGTGAACTATTTTGTTCAGATGCATCAATATACTCTATAATAGATTCAGGAACATTATGATTTACTAATAAATCATCCCATTTCAATTGATTTGTCATAATTTTATCTGCAATTTCTTGAGTAATTAATAATTTATTATTTTTTACTTTGTAAATAGGTCTCATAATTCTACCTGCATCATTACAAATATGAATTTCTTTTTCTCGAAAATCAAATACAACACTCGTATAAATATTAATTATACCTTGATATTTTTTTTCTTTCATATATTTATAAAATTCATATGGGTTTTTTACAGTGCCCAACCAATTACCATTTACGATAACTTTTACTTTGCCATATAATTCTTCAAAAGTAAAATCTTCTAATTTTAAAATATATTTATCTATTACATCATAAATAGGTTGACTTAAACTAGCAACAGATATATGAGCCATATATGCTAGATTTTTAACTACACCTACACTTTGTCCTTCAGGTGATTCTGCTGCACAAACCATTCCCCATTGTGTATTATGTAATTTTCTAGGTGGAATTAATTTTCCACTTTTATCAATTGGAGTATTAATTCTTCTAAGATGACTTAAACTTGAAATATAAGTTAATCTGCTTAATACTTGAGCAACTCCTACTTTATTTGAGTTAGTATTTTTAATACCAAAATCTCCTGTAGCAAGTGCTCTTTTAATACCATTTTCAATTGTTGTTGATTTTATAATTTTATAAATATTTGTTTTATTAATAATATTTTTATAATCATCTGTTGATTTCCAAGATCCATTATTAATTTCTCTAATAGTTTGTTTTTGCATATCTTTTACAAGTTTATTAAAATAATTTCGAAATAAATTGTTTAATAAAACTCCACATAAATCAATTCTTTTATTTTTGTATGAATCTCTGTCATCAGTTTTTCTCCATCCAAAACTGGTTTGTAATAGTTTATTAGTCATAAATCCCATAAAATATAATTTTTGTATTAATAATTTACAATGAGGATATAAATCGTTATTCAATACATTTTGAGTAAATTCTGTTTGTTTTGCTTTACCTTCTTCTTTTGTCATATTAATAGGAGTAAACATTGCCTGATTTACAATATATTCTAATGCTAATTCTTGAGTATTATATTTCTGTGCTTCTATAATAGAAGCTTTTAATGCAAATAACATTCTTGACATTTCATTCTTATTTAAATCTAAAATAATATATTTACATATCTCTTTATCAGCAATAATTCCTAATGCTCGAAATACAATAAATAAAGGAATAGGAGTTTTTATTCTTGGAATATGAATATATATAGCATGTCCTGATCCGTTATTTCTTGAAGCTATTGTAATATTAATTTGTTTTGGTGAAATACATTTATCATCAGGAATAGATTTAATTTCTGCTAACCAATTCCATTTATTATTATTTTTTTTAACATTAAAACACATAATATTATTTTCCGCAGCTCTTTCTTGTGCTAAACAAGTTTTTTCTGAACCATTGATAATAAAATATCCCCCTCCATCATATTTACATTCTCCTGTAACATTAGAATCTAAATGATTATATTGTTTTAAAATACAAATACTTGATTTTAACATAATAGGTAATTTTCCAATATGAATTCTTGGTAATTTTTGATATAAATTCTCTATTTTATCTAATTTTTCACCATATCTCTTAATAATTTTAATATTTATATCTAATGTCATAGCAGAAGAATAAGTGAAATTTCTAAAACGGGCTTCTTGAGGGAACATAATTTTTGTAGCTCCATTATTTTCGTGTATTTGTGGTCTATGAATTTGAAAATTATCAAATGTAATAATCATTTCAAGACTATATAATCCAGTTTCTTCATCTTTATCGTGTTCAGAATGAATGGTTACAGGATTGAACATTTCTATTGTTTTTTTAATTTGATAATTTATAAAATTATTATAAGATTCTATCTGATGTCTAACAAGTCTTTCCAAATGTTTCCCTTGAAAATATGATTCGATCACTTTCCATGCTAACTTTTTATAATTTATATTTTTTGTTTTCTTTGATTGTCTTTTCGTCGTCATTATTTTATGATGCATTTAAGTTAATATTTTTATTTCAATTTATCTCTAAATAGTTTTTGAAAATAATATATGTATATATCATATGACAACTATAAATCCTAATAAATCGCCAAAAAATAAGATTACTCCTATAAAAGATATATCAAAATCATCGCTTATTGTAAACTGGCACAATAATCCAACATTTAATCTTAATATTAAACCACTACATACTTGTAAGAATAAAAAAAACTTAATTAATGATATTAGTAATAACTTGTTAATTAGTTATCAAAGAAATTTAAAAACAAAAGATAATACATTAAATATGACTATTAATGATATTTTGGATAATTTAGATAGGAAAAGAAAAGAAAATTTAAAGAATGATTCTTTTTCAAAAATTAGTAAATCTCTTGATAATAATTCGTTTGATAATTCTAATAACAAAATAGTTAAATATGTTCCAAATTGTGGAAGAAAAAGTGCAGATGATTTCTTTATGGATATTTTTAATAAAAATAAAACATTGGAACAAAAATCCTCTTTATTTACATATAATTCTACTAAATTTTCTGCTACTAATAGACACCGCAGAAGAAGTATATATTTTCCAAGTACTCGACCAGATCGATTTCCACCATTACCGCCTCCTGCTCCAATAATTGAAAAAAAAAAGATTGACATTCAAGTAGAAATAGAATCACTTGATGATATATTAAAGTTAATTGAAGATTATCCAATTAAGATTGATATTGAATATAATATTAATATGAAATCCATTCATAATATTAAACAACCGCTTCTTGAACTTAATGATATGATTGGAATGCATAAATTAAAGAATTCTATTGTTGATCAAATATTATATTTTATACAAGAATTTCACAAAGTGTCTAATTCAAAAAATGATGATTTTATGCACACTGTTATTTATGGACCACCTGGAACAGGTAAAACAGAAACAGCAAAAATTATCGGAAAAATATTTAGTAAATTAGGAATATTAAGTAAAAATTATTTTAAAAAAGTTACAAGAGCTGATTTAATTGCAGGATATCTTGGTCAAACAGCTATTAAAACAAGAGATGTTTTAAAAGAAGCAAAAGGTGGAGTTTTATTTATAGACGAAGCATATGCATTAGGTAATCCAGAAAAAAGAGATAGCTTTGCCAAAGAATGTATAGATACACTTTGTGAAGGATTAAGTGATAACAAAGAAGATTTAATGGTTATTATTGCGGGATATGAAGAAGAATTAAAAAATTGTTTTTTTGCATATAATCAAGGGTTAGATTCTCGATTTACATGGAGATTTAACACAGATGATTATAAATATAACGAATTGTTTCTTATATTTCAAAAAAAAGTAAAAGATATTGGTTGGAAATTACATAAAAAAGTTAAGGATTCTTGGTTTGAAGACAAAATGGATTATTTTAAGTTTTATGGTAGAGATATTGAAACACTTTTAGCAAAAGTTAAAATAGCACATGGACGAAGAGTTTTTTGTTTACCAAAAGATAAAAAGCTGATTATTACCTTGAAAGATCTTGATAAAGGCTATAATATGTTTTTGGATAATAATGAAGTAAAATCTAGAAAAGATACAAACACAAAAGATATTTTAAAGCATATGTATGTATAAATTTCATATTAATTTTTCTGTGAATATTAATATGAGTAGTAAAAAAAGTATTTCAATTAATCCTAGTTATTTTAAAATTGGTGGAAAAAAAGAGAAAAAGAAAAAGAAAAAAAAACCTACATTTAATAATTCATTAAAACCAAATGATATTAAAAAAAAACTTATTGCAAAAATAAAAGCACATCAAAAAAAGGAAAAAGATAAGGAAATTATTGAAAACGAAAATTCAGAAAATACTTTTAAAAATGAATTTCAAGAAACTCTAACATATCTAGAAGATATTACAAAGAAAAAAGAAAGAAAAAAAATGGAAAAGAGAAAAAGAAAAAAAAATAAAACTATGAAAAATAAAAACCAAAAAACACAATTCTCAGGAGGAGTAAATCCTATTGTTCCTGATATTAATGTTGATCTAGAGCCTATGAAAGTAAATAATGATCCACCATATGGATGTTTAAAAGGGGGTAGTAAACCAACTTGGAGACAATATAATAAAACATTAAAAAAAAATAAACAAGATATTAATGATGAATATAATGATATAAAACCCAATCTTTTTAGTATAGATTCTAAGTTTACAGAAAGATCAGATAAATTAGATCAATTAAAAGAAAAATTCAAAAAATTGAATACTCCAACAAAACCAAAGAAAACTAAAATTAAAACAAGAAGAATACGAAGAAAAATAACATTAGGTAAAAATACAAAAGATAGAATAATAGGAGTATTAGTTAAAAGTAAAAGAACTAGAAAAAATATTAAAAGAGAAGTTGATGTCTTGAAAAGAAAATCTATTGAAGAAGTTAAAGATTATTTACGAAAACATAATTTAACAAAAATAGGAAGTTCTGCACCAGATCATATATTAAGAACAACTTTTGAAAATGCTTATTTAAGTGGTGATGTCAGTAATCAAAATGCAGATATTCTTTTACATAATTGGCATAAAGACGAAGAAGTATAAATATTAAATGATACAGAATAATCATTTTTTTTCTAGTACTTTATGCAAATTTAATATTGAATATTTTATGGGTTGGATATTTTTAATTTTAGGATATTGTTTTGTAATTAGTTGTGTATTAGCAAATCCTGTAAAACTTAATTATGGAAAAAATAAAACACTTATTGAAGTTATTTTTATTTTGGGTGGATGCTTTTTAATTACTATATTTTCTAGATGTATATGTTATAAAAAAGGAAGAGAAACATATTTATTAGATAATAATGAAATAGATTATAATAGTTATAATCGTGGTGATGAAAGATAAATTACACTATTGTAAGTTTCAATATGTAAATAACTTATTATTCATTTATATAATATATATTAAAGTATCAAGCTATATTAAATATATTGCTTGATGCCAAAGAACAAAAAAATAAATAAAAAAGAAGATAAAGATGAAAGAATGATTGCAGATTATTTTAAATATCTGAAAAAATATCAATTAGAATTTGGAATGAATACGATTTTACTATGGCAATGTGGTGGATTTTATGAAATTTATACTCCAAAAAATGAAGTAACTGGCGAATATCTTAATACATGTTTCGAAAATTATTTAAAAATTACTTATATGAATGTTGCTAATAAAAATCTATCTATTAAATGGGATGATGGTATAACATATCCTGTTAAAATGGCTGGATTTACACACGCGGATTATCTATTAGAAAAATGGGTTAAAATTTTAACAGATAATGGATATACTGTTGCTGTTTGGGAAGAAAATGGAACAGTGCCTGGAAGCACTAAAAAAACTAGAGCACTAGATAATATTTATTCTCCTGGATGTAATTTTAGTGTTGAAAAGAAAGATACAGATACAAATAATATTGCTTGTTATGTTATAAATAAATCATCTGGATTTCACAATAAAAACCCAACTATTTATTTTGGTTGTTCTGTAATTGATGCTTTTACAGGAGTTGTAAAAATATTTGAACACCATATTCAAAAACAAGATATTCATAATACTACTGTATTTGATGAATTAGAAAGATTTAATGCTATTTATAATCCAAGTGAAATAGTTATTATTCATAATTATACAGAAGAGAGATATATTAATGATATTATACAATATGCAGATCTAGATACTAAATCTATTCATATTATTAATCAAAATAATAATGATGAACATTCTATTCAAGCCAATAATTGCGATAATCAAACCTATCAAAAGGAAATAATTTTAAAATTTTATGAAGATATAAATGATTTTGATTCATATATGGAATCTTCACAATTATCACAAAATCCATTCGCCTTAAAAAGTTTATGCTTCTTACTTGATTTTATTTGGCAACATAATGCTAATCTAACAAATAAGCTTCAAAGGCCTAAATTTGATAATATTAGTAATAGACTTTTACTAGCTAATCACTCATTAAGACAACTTAATATTGTAAGTATTGGTGGAACCAAAGGAAAACATTCTAGTGTTGAAGCACTTATTAATAAATGTGTTACCCCAATGGGTAGAAGATATTTAAAGGATAAAATATTACACCCTGTTACAGATATATCATATTTAAATGAACAATATAATATGATTGAATACTTGATCGAAAATTGGAATAAATATGAATTTTTAAGGAAATCTTTTCAAGCTATTACAGATATTGAACATTTATATAGAAAAATTATTTTTAACAAAATCTCTCCAAATGATTTATATAATTTCAATACCAATTTACATTGTATTCAAGATATTCATCAAATATTAAAACAAGATAAGATCATGATGAAATACATTGAAAATAATATTGGTACAAATATTGAAGAAGTTTGTAGTAAATTAATTTCACTTTTGGAGAGATATTTAAATATGGAAATTTGTTCAACGCTTTTAGATAATAAATTTGAACAAAATTTTATAAATAGAGATATAAGCGGAGTATTAGACCAAGTAAGTGATGAGTTTGATGAAATAAATAATATAAAAACTAAATGGTTATCTACTATTACTTCTTTATTATATAAAGTTAGTGATAGAAAGGCAACAAATGTTATAAAGGTGCATACTACAGAAAAAAATGGGATGTATTTTTATGCTACCACTGCTAGATGCAAAGGCATTCAAGAAAATTTAACAAAACATCATAAAAAAAATAAATATATTGTTAATGGGTTAGATTTTTCTACTTTTAAACCTACTGCGGGTGCTGTTGGAGGTAATAAAAAACTTCTTGGAAATGATTTAAAAAATTTTTATGATAAATATGGTCAAAAATTGGATAATATGAGAGAAATATTAACAAATGTTTATACTGAATTTATTATTTCTCTCCGAGAATATAATAATGAAATGAATGATTTTGTAAAATATGTAAGCAACTTAGATATGTTAATTACAAAAGCATTTGTTAGTAAAAATAATAATTATTGTAAACCAGTTATTAAAAATAAAGCGAAAAAATCATTTATAGATGCAAAAGATATTAGACACCCTTTAATTGAAAAAATTCAAATAAATGAAACTTATGTTCCTAATGATGTAAGTATTGGAAAAAAAAAAGATGGTATGTTAATTTTTGGAACAAATGGTGTGGGAAAATCAAGTATTAATAGATCTGTTGGTATTTCTGTTATTATGGCACAAGCTGGGATGTTTGTACCTTGTTCAAGTTTTACATATAAACCATATACAGCAATTTATACTAGAATTTTAGGTAATGATAATATTTTTAAAGGATTAAGTACTTTTACAGTAGAAATGAGTGAAGTATCTACTTTTATTAATAATTGCGATGAAAATAGTTTAATTTTAGGAGATGAAGTTTGTTCTGGAACGGAAACATCCAGTGCTGTTTCTATTTTTGCAGAAGTTCTACTTTGGTTAAATAAAAAAGGAGCATCTCATATTTTTGCTTCACATTTCCATCAATTAACAACTATGAAAGAAATAACAACATTAAAAAAATTGGCTATCAAACATATGTCTGTTACTAATATCAATGGTGTATTATATTATACTAGAAAATTAGAAGATGGTCCAGGAGAAAATATGTATGGTATTGAAGTATGTAAATCATTTGATTTTCCTGATGAATTTATTCAAGAAACATACAAATTAAGAAATAAATATAATAAAAAATTATGTGGAAGTTTAAAGAAAAAAAAATCCAGTTATAATTCTAAAAAATTAAAGGGTAATTGTGAATTTTGTAAGAGAGAAGGTGTAGATATTCATCATTTAGAACCTCAAGAAAAGGCGGATGTTAATAATTGGATCAAAACTTTTCATAAAAATCATCCTGCAAATTTAGCAAATATATGTAAAGAATGCCATTTAGATTTTACAAAAAATAAAACAGTTCATAGAAATACAAAAACAACTGGCGGATATAAATTAGTAGAACAATAATGCGTTATTTTTAGCAAGAATTAAAATATAATTTTTATCTAATTATATTTTATAATGGTAAAATCAAGAAGACATAGAAGTCGTAAATCACGCAAACGCAGAGGCTCTGGCGCTTCTGGAGAACTAGTAAAGCTACAAACTTGTCTTAGAACTGGTGTTGGACTTTCAGCATGTAAAAAGGCTGCTAAAGACGCAGTTGGGGTTGCCAAAGAGGCTTTGAAAAAGGAAAAAGTTGTAAAAGCCGCCATTTCCGCCGCTCCTATTCCTACCCCTAAATTAGCAAAAGTTGTTACTAAAATGACAAATGTTAGAAAAGCTGCCGATCAATTGAAGAAAAAAGCAGAAGAAGCAAAGGCCATGAGCCGTGGTGCTGCACCAGAATTAAAAGAGGCACTTAGACAAGCTAGACAAAAGAACCTTGCTGGTGGCAAACGCAAGCGTCGCCGCACCAAACGCCGTCGCAAACGCCGCAAGAGCAAGAAATCCCGCAGAAAGTCCCGCAAGACTAAACGCCGTCGCAAGAGCAAGAAACGCCGTTCCCGTCGTCGCCGTTAATTAAACATATATAATGAAAATTTAATCCTAATTCATTATATATGACTCAACCAGATATGGTAACTCAAACAGGTATGTTTTTATGGGAAAATAGTATATCTATAATATTTGTAGTATTAGTATTTATTAGTTTAACATTCGTTATAGCGAGAAGTGGTATAAAATTTGAAAAACCAACAACTAAAGTAGTAAAAGAAATTGTAGTTGAAAAATACAAAAACCCCCCTAATTTAAAAGACTTGAATAACGACGTAGGACATTCAATGACAAATAATAAAACTTGTAACAAGTTAAAAAATAAAGCCGGGTGCACATCTTTAGGAAGTTGCGTATGGGCAATAGTAAAAGATAAAAATGATGTTATAAAAACTTGTGTTGAGGCACAAGCTTTAGGATCTGGATCAACTGCTGCAAAGGGTAGTGATGGTCCTAGTGATATATGCCATTGCTCAAAGAATGGTAAATTATTACCTTGGGAAGAATATTATTATTTAGATGGTGATTCTATTAAGAAAAAAAAAGGGAAACCATGTACTGCTCAAGGAGATAAATGTTCACCTTAATTATATTAATAAAATTGATTTAATAATATATTAGTAAATTATACTAACAATGATTATCCCAGTGAAGTGTTTTACATGCGGAAATGTATTAGCTGACAAATATTTATATTATGTCAAAGAAGTTCGTAAAATAAAACTAGCTAAAAATTTAGATACACAAGAAGTAATTTATCTTGATAATGAAAATATAAAAAAAACTCCAGAAGGTTTAATGTTAGATAAATTAAATTTAACAAAAATGTGTTGTCGGCGTCATATGCTTACTCATGTTGACATAGAATAAATATTTAGAATAAATATAAAATTTTTTTAAATCTATATTATATTTATATGACATTTACTAGAAGATATAGAAAAAATTTAAAAGGAGGTAAAAGAAGACGAAAAAGAAAAACAATAAGAAAAAGACAAAAGAAAAGACGAAAAGCAAGAAGAACAAAAAAGAGAGGTGGTGCAAAAATGCGTTTAACTAAAATGAAAAGAAATTTAACATATCTAGGAAAAAAAGTTAAAAAATTACAAAAAGGAGGAGGATTATTGGTACCAGGAACATTTAAATGTGATTATCCTCCAACTATAGGACAACATTTTACGGGATATAAATTAAATACCAATCCTTTTTTACCAGATCCAAAATATGGAAATACTAATATTAAAGATCAAGGTCAAAAAGGGGGCGGATTATTAGATGATATTGGTTTAGGCGATGCTTTATTAGGATGGTATAAAGGTACAAATACGATAAGAAATATCCCTATAAGATATAACGGAGGGAAACCAGTAATGCCTGCCGATCCAATGCATCAACCAAAATTACTTGCAAATCGTTATGTGCATACTACAGCAAATGTTCCTCAAATGTATAATAATTCTTCAGAAACTGCAATAAAAAACACCATACAAGGGTTATAATTTTTTTTATTAGATTAGTATATAATGGAACCTTTAAAAATATTTAAGTCATTATGCACACCAGCACAATTGTATTTAGGTATATCTGTTCTTACAGTTTTATCTCAATGTTATCAAAATATCGGAAATCCTAATGTATTTGCTTGTGGTTTAATGAAAGCAAATACTCCTATAAATAATGTAATTTATATTATTTTTGAAGTTATGTATGTATTAGGATGGACATATTTACTTAATATTTTATGCAAAAAAGGATATAACAAACTATCATGGTTATTAGTTTTATTACCTTTGATTGGTATGTTTTTATTAATTGGTCTTCTTATTTTAACACTTTCTCATAATAATTAAATTAAAAGTAAATATATATTATCTTTTAATTTAAATTTTAAAAAAAATGCTAATGATATATTATATGAATAAAAATGATATATCTTGGAAAACAATAAACAAATTTTTTGATAATGAAAATATTATTGTAAAACATCATCTTGATTCTTATAATGCTTTTTTTGCAAAAGGCATAAAAGATATTTTTAAAGATAGAAATCCGCTTAGAATTTTTAAAGAATTAGACCAACAAACAAAACTTTATAAATATGAATGTGATGTTTATTTAGGTGGCATAAATGCAGATAAAATATATTATGGAAAACCAGTAATATATGATGATGATCGAGAACATTATATGTATCCAAACGAAGCAAGATTAAGAAATATGACATACGGGTTTACAATACATTATGATGTAACAATGAAAATTAGAATACTTATTGATAAAGAGGATGGAACAATAGGAAAAAATAAATTTGAACGAATTGAAGAAACTTTAGAATTTGAAAAAATATATTTGGGAAAATTTCCTATTATGGTTCAATCTAATTTATGTTTATTGAATGGTATTTCACCAGAAGCTAGATTTAATATGGGAGAATGTAGAACTGATCCAGGAGGATATTTTATTATTGATGGTAATGAAAAGGCTATAGTATCTCAAGAAGGACGAGGAGATAATCTATTATATGTTTTAAAAGATATTAACGATATTTATTCTTTTGCAGCAGAAATTAAATCAGTAAGTGAAGATGCTGCTAAACCTAAAAGAACTCTTTCTGTAAGAATTGTTAGAGAACAACCTTCCAAAACAAATAATCAAATTGTTGTGAATATTCCACAAGTAAGAAAACCTGTACCTCTTTTTATTGTATTTAGAGCACTTGGAATAATATCAGATAAAGAAATTATACAAACTTGTTTATTAGATATGGATAAACACTCAAATTTAATTGATTTATTTATACCAAGTGTTCACGATGCAGGAAATATTTTTACTCAACAATCAGCTATATCATATATTAGTTCTTTAACAAAGGGTAAAACTAGATATCATACATTACAGATATTAATGAATTATTTTTTACCTCATATTGGAGAATTAAATTTTAAAACCAAAGCATTATTCTTAGGTTATATTGTTAAAAGATTATTAAGTGTTTATACTGGACAAGAAAAACCAACAGATCGAGATAGTTATGAATTTAAAAGAATTACTGTATCTGGAAGATTAATTCATGATTTATTTAATGAATATTATAAATTACAACTTGATGATATTTACCTGAAAATAGATAGAGAATATCTATATGCTAGAAGAAAGGATAAAACAGCATATGAAAGAGAAAAATTTATAAATATTTTTATAAATAAAAAAAATGATTTTTTTAAAGATCGAATAGTTGAATCTGGATTTAAAAAGGCATTTAAGGGTAATTGGGGAGCAACAGAACATACAAAAAAACCAGGAGTTGCTCAAGAATTAAATAGATTATCTTTTTTTGGATTTATATGCCAATTAAGAAAAACAAATTTACATATATCAGCAGATGGTGCAAAAGTAGTTGCACCAAGACTTCTCCATTCAACTCAATATGGATTATTATGTCCATTACATTCCCCTGATGGAGGTAATGTAGGGTTACATAAACATCTTTCAACTTCTACAATTATTACTAAGGGATGTTCAGGAAGACCATATATATTATATTTACGAAAAATAGGGATTAAATTAATTGAAGAGTGTTCTTTAAATTATATGAAATATACCACAAAAGTATTTGTTAATGGATCTTGGATTGGATCTACTCATAATCCACTCAAAATAATAAATACTATGAAATTACATCGTAGAAATAAAATGATTGATATCTATACTAGTATTGCATTTAATATTAAACTTAACGAAATATGTATCTGTACCGATGCAGGAAGACCAATGAGACCATTGTTCTATATAATGGATAATCAAATTTCATATGAAAGAGATAATGTTCTTAAATTATATGACAATAATGAAATTACATGGAATAATATTATTTATGGATTTAATAATCAAAGTAAAAATATGTTAGAAGAAGAATGTAGTATTAATATTACAGAAAAAACAATAGAAAGTCTTGTTAGAAATGCAGCAGTTGTTGATTATCTTGATACACCGGAAACAAACAATATTATGTTGGCACATTCATCAGATAAACGAGAAGATTTTGCAAAAAAAAGAATAACACATTGTGAAATTCATCCATCTTTAATATTTGGATTAATGGCAAATCAAATTATATACCCAGAAAATAATCCATACCCACGTGATGCATTTTCTTGTGGTCAATCAAAACAAGCGGTTTCTCTTTATAATTCTAATTATCATACTAGATTTGATAAATCTTCCTTTGTTTTGAATTACGGTCAATTACCTTTAACAAAAAGTAGATATTTAAAATATGCAACTAAAGAACAACATCCGTATGGCGAAAATGCAATTGTTGCCATTATGTGTTATTCAGGATATAATGTAGAAGATGCTGTAATTATAAACGAAGGTTCCTTAAAAAGAGGATTATTTAGAACGACTTATTATAACACTTACAAAGCTTTTGAAGAAATAGAAAAAATGGGAAATATTTCAGTAGAGAAAAAATTTATGAATGTTTTAGATAATAATGTAATAGGATTAAAAGCAGGTTATGATTATACACAATTAGATGAAACATCAGGTATTGTTAAAGAAAATACTATTGTAACAGACAAGTCTGTTATTATAGGAATGGGAACAAATAGTATAGATCATATTGATACTTATATAGATAATTCTGTATATGCTAAAAAAGGACAAGTTGGTATTGTAGATAAATCCTTTATGACAGAAGGAGAAGAAGGTAAAAGAATAGCAAAAGTTAGAATTCGAGGTGAAAGAATTCCACAAATAGGAGATAAATTTTGTTCAAGAGCAGGCCAGAAAGGAACTATTGGTATTATATTACCAGAATGTGATATGCCTTGTACAGAAAATGGTGTTCGGCCTGATATTATTGTTAATCCCCACGCTATGCCTTCAAGAATGACGATCGGCCATCTTGTGGAAACTTTAACAAGTAAAACAGCATGCCTTTATGGTGGATTTGGTGATTGTACTGCATTTACAAATAAAGGCCCAAAACACAAAGAATATGGTGAGATGCTAACTAAACAAGGATATCATTCAACAGGAAATCAAATTTTATATAATGGTATGACAGGAGAACAATTAGAAACAGAAATTTATTTTGGACCAACATATTATTTAAGATTAAAACATATGCCAAAGGATAAAATTAATTATAGAGCAAGAGGGCCAAGAACCGCTTTAACACGACAAACTGTTCAAGGTAGAGCAAATAATGGCGGATTAAGAATAGGAGAAATGGACAGAGACTGTTTAATTGCACATGGTATGAGTGGTTTTATTCAAGAATCTATGATGGTAAGAGGAGATGAATATTTTATGGCTATTTGTAATAAAACTGGATGTATAGCTGTATATAATGAAAATAATAATATTTTCTTAAGTCCAATGGCAGACGGTCCTGTTAAGTTTGTAGGAAATCTTGTAGAAGATTTGAATATTGTAAATATCAGTAAATTTGGAAGAGATTTCAGTATTATTAGAGTTCCATATGCATTTAAATTACTGATGCAAGAACTTCAAGCAATGAATGTTCAAATGAGAATTATTACAGAAGATAATGTAGATCAATTAATGTCATTAACTAAAGGAGATGATATTGAAAAATTAACAGGTGGCGAAAATACACAAGGCCAAGTATTTATTAATGTAGAACAGGTAAGAAATTTTGTTAAATCGCAAAATATGCAACTTAAAAATAAAGAAGCTCCTATTATCAAGGAAAAAACCCCAGAACAAGAAATAACCAAAGTTCCAGAATGGCAAAATGACACAGGTACTCCAGTCAGTATGACACCAGAAGATGATGATGGAACAGATGTTCAAGTTAATCTTAGAAAAAGTCAATATAGATTTAACCCGGGTGATATTGTTGTATTTGAAGATGATGCTGAGCCTAGAGAACGATATGAAATTATTGAATTTGATGATGAAGAAATGACATATATTACTAAGGCGGTTAGTGGTGAATTTAAAGGTAAATATCGCGATTCTTTTCAAGATGAGCTAATAACACCAGAACCTATAAGCCCAGATTATGCTCCTCAAAGTCCAGATTATGATCCATTCGGCCCACCAAAAGAAAAAACTCCTGATACTGATAGTCCTGATTTTTCAACTTGGTATAAACAAGAAGAAGCTAAAAAAATGGAAGAAGGTGTAGATACATATATGCCTCAACAAGTTGAAATACCAGAGGACTCTATAGATTATGAAAGAGATATTGGAAATGTTGAAGATGCAAAAGAAGAAGAAGCTGAAAAAATATTAAAAACTGTTAGTTCTTTAAATGAACAAAAAACAGAAGGATTAGATTTATTATTACCTGAGAAGGAAGAAGAAAAAGAGAAAGATGAAGAAGAACAAGATAAAAGTGTGACAAAAAAAATAGTTTAAATATTTTATATAAAATTGAAAATTATATAAAATCAATTATATAGTTAATATAAATATGAGTGCAAAATCCACAAATAGTCAAACAATCTCAAAAATATTTTCGTCTAGAAAAATTATATTAGATTTAGCAAAACACAGAGGATTTAATATAGAAGATTATGAAAATTTTACAATTAGTGAAATTCAAATTTTGAATACAAATAAACAATTAGATATGTTATTACATCATGAAACATCAGGAAAAAAAATATATTATAAATATCATTTAACAACAAAATTAAGAGGACCTCATGTACAAGATTATATAGAAGATATATTTAGTACTGAAGAAATTTTAGATACAACAGATGATTTAATTATAGTAACAAAGGATGAACCAAATGCTGCTTTAAAAAATCTTTTAAAAATGGAATTTACACAAAATCAATATTATGTTAATGTTTATAATTTTCATAATTATTTATACAATATATTAACTAATAATCTTGTTCCAAATCATGAAATCTTAGATGAGTTTAGTAAAAAAGAAATTGCAACTGAATATAATATAACAAAAGATTCTCAATGGCCAGAAATTTCAAGATTTGATCCTGCGGCAATGGCAATAGGATTAAGACCAGGCCAAGTAACAAAAATAACAAGAAACAGTCCAACTGCATTAGAAACAAACTATTATAGACTCTGTGTTGCTGGAAGGGTAAAATAAATTATATATATTATATAAGATGAGTATTGAACCTAAACAAATAGAAGATGAAATAAAAACTTTAAAATTTAGATGGAAAAATGCAACAACAAATTATATTGCAACATTTCCAAATGCAGCATCAGGTATTGATAAAGTTCAAAATAGTAGAGATTATAAATCAATAATATCTACAAAAGCTGATATACAACTATTACAAGCAAATTTAAAAGGGTTATTAGCAACTAACAGTAATTATATTAAAAGTCAAGAAGAAAGAATTGATATTTTAAAGAAAAAATATAATGATTCAAAATTAGATTTAACAACAGAACAAGGTAATAATAATGCAGGTAAACCTATGAAAATAGATAAATATAATGAAAATAGTAAGGCATATATTTTTACAAGTTTTTATACAATAGGTATTTTATCTATTTCTTATTTTATTTATAAACAATTAAAACAATAATTGTTTTCTATCATTAGTTTATAAATAATGTTTAAACAAGGAGAACAATTCATACAAGATCAAAAAAAATATAAAAAATTGGGGGAAAGATATAATTTAAACCTAATTTCATTAGATCAAATACATATTATAGATAATTTAAAATCAAAAAAATATTCAAATTTAACCGAAGGGATGTCAGGAGATGTTGAAATAAATGCTGTTGAAGAAAAAAATTTAGCAGAAAAGGAAAAATTAAATAGATTAGAAGGAGATTTTAACAATAATATGGAAGAATATATAAAAGAATATAAGTTATATTTAAAAGAATTAGCATCAAGACAAACAAATTTAAATTCAAGGTTAAAAAGTAAAGTTGTAACATATAACAATAATAAATATTATATTAATAATACTGGTATAGCCAGGGAATTTACTAGTCAGTCTTGGAAAGATAAAGATAATAGTTGTCCTGAATCAACAACCACTTTAAGTCCTCAAGAATTTAGCAAATTATCAATGGGTCCGCCAATGAATATTGGTGAATTATGTAGAAGCGGAGCTTATAATGCAAAAAATAGTGAAACAGGAACAGCTGCATGGGTAGATAGTAATGGATATAAACATATTTATGATGATTTTATAAATAGAAATAAAACTTGTCCAGCAGAAACAGTAACTATTACGGATACACAATTTTATGCTATGCCAATAGGAAAAAAATGGGGAGCAAATGATACCTGTAATGTAATAAGTTTGGATTCTGAATCATATGATAAATTATTACTATTAAATCAAAAATTACTAACGGGAGTAACTCAAATGAAAAGTGAAGTAAATAAAATGGCTGGAGAAGATATAAAATTAGATAAAGATATAGCTTCACAAAAAGATATTCTTGAAACAACTTATAATAAATTGTTAAAAGAAAAAGAAAAATTAAAAAAAGTGAAAGATTCTATAGCACAATATCGAGCAGAAGTAGAAGATCAAAACTTATCAGTTCCATCAGTGCAAATGCATCATGCAATATGGGCAATAATTGGAGGAGCTTTTATAGCAACAGCTATATATAATATGAAATAACAATTTAACTTTTTTATATCTATATATTAAATATAAAATGGTTTTTAGCAAACTTTTAGATAATCTAACAGGTTTATTAACATCATCTGGAAATAAAGAACCTTCTATTAAAAAATCAAATCAAAAATTAATAAATGAATTGAGTCAAGGTATGGTATTATTAAATAATAGAAAAGAAAAAATTAATAAATTAAAAAATAGAATGAAATTAATAGAGAATTTAAGTGGTTTTTCAAAAGGAGAACAAAATTTAACAGATACCGCTAGTAAAGAATTAGAACTTTTGGGAAAACTGGAAGTTGATTATAATAGAAAATTAAATGAATATGCAACTAATTATAAACAATTTATGACAGAATATCATAAAGGAGTAGATAGTGTAAAAAATTGTAAAGCTAATTGTATTAAAAATATTCCTAGATCAGGAGAATGGCAAAATAAAAGACTTGCGTGTGAAGCAGGATGTGATTTAAAAGGACCATATGTACAACCTTGTGAAGACACCTTTAAAAAATCTAGAATTGGTCAACAATCTTGTTCAGGTGCAACAAATAATAGATGTTATGCTGGTAATGTATTATTAGGTATGAATAATATTGTAACAAGTAATAATTATGCAGATTCTAATAATAAAACAATAAAAGATGGTTGTTGTGAATGTGGTGGTGGAGCAGGTGGTCCTCCTTCTACAGTAATTCGTGGAAAAAAAATTAAAAAGTGTTCATATATACCATCTGCATTTGGTTTAACTACAGATGCAGGAAATTATATGGTTACAGCGTGTGAAACAGCAAGAATTGAAAATGAAAATGAAAATAAAACTTTGCATCAAAAATATGCAATATTAGCAAATCAAAATAAAGATCTTATAGCAAGTGCAAAATTAATATTTGATAAAATTAACGAATTAAGTAATGTAGATGCAAATATTCAATCTACATTAGATGAAAAAGATATTGAGTTAAAAAATCAATTAGCAGAGTATGGAACATTATATGCAGATATAATAAAAAATCAAGGTAAAAAAGATCAAACAATAGATGGTCAATTGGAAGATGTTCGGTATAAAGAAGATAGTCAACAATTACAATTATGGATATGGACAGGTTTAGCAATTCTGACTATTTTATTTGCTATTCAAAGAATGAGAAAATAATTTTATAACATTAAATATATATACAAATATGGTAAATTTTGTTAGAAATGATATTCCAAAAAATACAGATGGTTCAGATATGTCAGCAGATGAAAGAGCTAAATATGCCGCAGAACATCCTGCTTTATTAGGCCAAAAGCATCAAATGACAATACAAAATCTTAAAGATTTACAGGATGTCGAAAAATATATGTTTAATAACTTACAATCATTAAATAAATCATCCCCTGATGCAATTGAAGAAAGTCAAATGATAAAAACAAGATTGGATGAATTAAGTACTACAAGAATGGCATTATTTAAACAATTAAAAACAATGTATAAAAATCAACAGCGTCAAACATCTGATAGCAGAGGAAACTTAGCTGACCAACTTACAATGACAAAAGTAGTAGAAAATGAATTAAATAATGCTCAAAAAGAATTAGAAGCTTTAGAACAAGAAAGATTAAATAAAAAACGACTTGTCGAGTTAGGAGAATATGAATATGATAGATATAGATCTCATAAAAATATCTTGAAAATAATAACATATGGTGCATTAGCTATATTACTTTTTGTAATTTTAATGGGACAACCGTGGTTTCCAAACTCAATTGGTGTAGGGTGTATATGTCTAATAATTGTAATCGTATTAGTTACTGTAGGAGGAAGAATGGCAAATAACTTTAGTAGAACTAATTTAGATTGGGATAAATTTGATTATACTGGTGCAAAACCAGGAGGAGGTAATAAGTCTGGAGAAAGAAAAGGCTGGGATTGGGGCTCAATGTTTAGTGATACGTGTAAGAACATTGAGAGTGGTGTGAAATCTTTCAAAGATGATCTGTTAAATGTTAAAGAAAAAGCGAGAGCAGCAGGTAAAGTAAATGTTGCAGTATTGGCAGCAGCTGACTCAGCAATGGATTCTAACGAAGAATCATTTACAAATATTGTAAATCCTTCACAACCTAAGGGTCACGAAAACTTTCATAATATTTTTTAAATTTTTAATATCTTATGATTATATATTAAAAATGATATCATCTTCACAGTTGAGTGGTTTAAGTAATATGATTAATACGTTGAGTAATCAACAGATTTGTGATGCAAACTGTCAAAATAAGAATAAAATAGCTAATTTAAAAAAAGAATGGACAAAGGCAAAACAAAATGCCCATAATGTCAACTCAAATCTAGATAGAGCAGAACGCAATTATATTGTAGCATCTAAGGGTTCAGGGTATTATTCACAAATACAAGAAGCAAAACATACACAAAATGCTCAAAAAGCAGTTAATGAATGGAATACAGAAATATCAACTATTTGGACAGATATAGATAATAAGTTAAACTATTATAGAGGTCTGTTTTCATACAAAAATAACGTTCATGATGTATATGATAGCTATAAAGATAAATATGAAACCTTAACAGATAATATTGAAGCCACAAGAGATAAAAAAAATGTAAATTTTAGACTTGCACATTTTTATAATTATAACACATCTATTGTTATGTCAGTTCTTTATTATTTGAAAATATTGTATTGGTTATTTTATGTTATAATGGTTGTATTATTTGTTTTAAAAAAGCAATATATAAATGTTAAAAGTTGGCCTTTTATTATAATAGCAGGATTATTTCCTGTTTTATTTGAATATGGAATTAGTTGGAAAAATCCATTTAAAAATGAAATTTCAAAAATATCAAGTTTATATGAGACAGTTTTTAATAATTTTACACATTTTAAAATAGATAATATTTATTTTATATTTTTTTCATTAATAATTTTAACAATTCTTGTATTTTATTTTTTTAGTGAATTATCATTTAATTAGGATAAATTTATATAGTTTTTTATTAAGTTATATAAATTTTAATGTATACTATTAAAGATTATGATCCACCAAAACCTTTTTGGAAAATGAGTATATCTGAATTAGTAAAATATAATAATCGATGTACCAAGATTGATAAATACTTGATTTTTAAGACAAAAAAAATGAAAAAGCATCGTAGAACAAAAAATAGAAAAAATAGAAAAACTAAAAGGAAAAGAAGAACTAGAAAAATTCTCTCCAAAAGAGAAAAATTAAAAGTAATAAATTAACAAAAAGAATTACCTACAAAAATCATTCCAACTAATCCTAGAGCAAATCCTAAATGATAATTGAATTGCATTGTTCTATAAATATCTAGCCAAGCTTTTTTCTCTTCAGCATTTTTAAGATGCAATACCATATAATCACTCTTTGGATGTAAAATATAAAAGAAATAATTAATAGTGTAAGATGTAGCTAAAACAAAACATATATTGGCTAATTTAGTTACCTTAAATATCTTATTATTATTAAGAAAGAACAAAGCTAAAACAGAGACAACAAATCCAATTCCAAATCCCTTCAAATATATATCTTTTCTTTCATTTGCAATATCAATATATCTTTTTTTATTTTCATTACTAAGTAATTGAAATAATGGATCTTTCAAAGTTTCTTTATCAACTCTTAAACATACAAAAATACTTGAGATAATAAATGCTCCTGCAATAATACAAGAATGTGTGCAAACCATATATATATATATAAATAAAAAATGAAATTATATTATAATAAATATATGATATAATTAATCAGATATCTCTTCTTCTTCGCTATCATAATTATCATAAACAATTCTATAACCATACCATGCTCTATTTCGTTGTTTACCAATATTTTTTTCTAATTGTTCATATAATTCTGAGCTTTTGGGTGCTCTTTGTTGATAATTAGTCTGATACCATTCATTAAAATGATTTCTAATTTCAGTTTTTTTGATTTTATCATCAGGAGTTCCTTTGACAATATTTTCATTGATAAATTGTCTCCAGAAATTTTCTTTTTCCTCATATCTTTTTGAAGCTTCTAAAACCATAGGACAATCTTTAACAATTCCTCCAGTTTCATTAACTCTTTCAATAAGAAGTGCAGTAAATACTTGGACCCACGATTTTAATCTATCTTTTAATTTTAAATCTTTTACATAAATAGGTCGTTCTTTATCTTCAGTTAAACCTTGTGCCTTCTTTATTTCATAAATTTCAGGATCAACAAATTCAGCACGAAAATCTACTTGTCTGATTCTTCTCCAAGTTCCTTTATCAGTAGATTTAATAGTAAATAAATGATTTGTGCAACAAGTTAATTCAAATTGAGGAACAAATTTAAGCATTTTCTTTGCATACATAGCTCGTCCTTCCATTTCATCACCTCCAGTCATTTGTTTCATAATACCTTCATTAAGTTCATCTCCTGCACTTGGTTCATCCATTGAAACAAATCGTCTACCTTTTAATTTTGCAATTTCTGGAGTAGGTCCTCCAATAGATTTCCTTTTTTGAGTTAATAATGCGATATTAATCTTATCTGCATAATCACCTAATACAAGATTAATTAAATCAACCCAAATAGATTTACCATTACCCCCTACACCAGTATAAATAATAAATTTTTGATTAATATTTTCTCCAATAAGTGTGGAAGCTCCGTGATCCCACATATATTCTCGCAATTCTTCATTTGGAAATACTTTTTCCATAAAATCATCTATTTCATCTTTTATAGCTTGTTGTTCTGGATTAGTTGAATCATATGGAACATAATTTGTTTTGGTTGTAAATGAAATATAATCTTCAGGTAATCCATGTCTAAAACATTTATGTTTAAAATCATATACTCCATTTTCAAACCCTAATAATAGTTTATTTTCATCCATTTTGTTCATCATTTCTTCATTATAAAATTGTTCTTGACATTCTCCCATTACAGATTTTTTTTGATTGTGTGTTTTAAGTTTAATTGTAATTCTAACAAATGATTGTGCATTTTGTAGAAATCCTTCTCTTTCAGCTGCTGAAAATTCTTCATCAGTACTCTTATCTTTTTCAGTTTGTGCTGCTTGTTGATAAAGATATTCAACCTCTTGAGATAATTTTATTCTTAATCCAACTCCACCATCACTCCATTTCCATCTATGTCCAGTATACTGATACCATTTTTTCTCTACCATACTTACACATGCAAATTCTCCCATAAATAAATTCTTTGCTAATATTGCAATATCTGTATCATTTCCTCCACCAGGTAATGTTTTATAAACAAGTTGTTCAATTGAATTATCGTGTATTTTTTTATATTGTTTTGGATTAACGCCTTGAGCCCAATAATGTATAGATCTAAAAGTAAATCCTTCATCGTTCATATTTTGCCATTTTTGATACATTTCGGGAATTGATTCCCATTGAAATTTTGAAGATTTACTTGAAAATTTCACCCATGTCCAAAACAAGATTTCTGTTGAAGTATTATGTAACGCCCATCCAACTTCTAACCATTTTTTAAATGGATCATAAAATGATTCATCTAATAATAATGTAAGTTGATGAATTTCTTTCAAATGATAATCTTTTAAATTTAAACAATTCATAGAATTTAAAATTAATTCACTTAATTTTTCGTGACTAATAGGCCATATATTATTTTGCATTCCTTGCATTAATGAATATGTTACACTTGAAGGAGATTTTGATTTTTTCATAATTTTTTTTTTCTTTTTTTTTGTAATTTTTTCCAAACAACCTTTATATTTTTCCAAAATAGTTACATTATGATCATCATTAAAATTAATAAAATTTTTATTTTTTGCACTTACAATAGGTAATAATGTTTGAATATCAATATCATTAATTGAATCCATTTGTAACGAATATGGTTCATCATTTGGTGTAAAATTAAGTGTAAATTTATATTTTAATTTATAACTATCACAACCAGGTTTATGAGAACCATATACTTGCCAATTATTTCTACCGCAACTAATACATTCATCAAATACATCATTTAAATTATTAATACAATTCAAACCTTGTTCTCCAAATAACTGCATTTCATCATTTTCTTTTTGAATAACTATATCTCTTAATAACATTTGTAAATTATGCTTCATATGAACTCCAAATACTAAATGTAATCCATCTTTTGTTTCTTTATCATCTTGAGTAACAACATTATCTTTTTGAAATATATATAGTGGAATCTCTACTTCAGATTTAAAATTAAATAATTCTTTAAATGATTCACAATATAATTCAACAATAGCACAAATATCTTCATCATCATATATTCTTTCAGTTATTGATTGATCAAATCTCATATCAATATCTACTAATACAGGATTACCATTTGCAATATTTTGAGTTTCAGTAAGATATTCATCATTACCAAGTTCAAATACGTATTTATAATATAATGTCCAAAAATGAGACATAGCTTTTTCTGGAATATGATAACTACCTCCATAAATAACTTTCCCTGTTATTTTACCATTAGGATCTCCAATTCTAGTATGAGTAATAGGTTTTTCTTCTTTGTTATCTTGCTTCTTAATTCGATGATATTTTAAGAATGCTGGCAAAGTTTTAATTTTTGATGTGTCGGCCATTTTATAATTCATTAATATATACCGGATATTTTAAATCAATTTTGAACACTATAAATAATTCAATTACTTTTAAGTTTATATATTATAAGCTGTTATGGTAATAAAAAAAAAGAATATAATATAAATATTTAAATATGTCTAAATATTTATATATATATATGACTGATAATAACAAAGTTGTAATGACTAAAACAAGCCGTAGACGACTACAAAAGGATATTGTAGAAATTATAAAATATCCTCTAAGTGATCATGGAATTTATTACGCACATGACGAACAAAATATGTTAAAAGGTTATGCAATAATATTCGGCCCAAGTGATACTATATATAGATACGGGGCATACTGTTTTGAATTTAAATTCCCAACAAATTATCCCTTCTCACCACCAAAAGTAAAATATAGAACAAACGATGGAAAAACAAGATTTCATCCAAATCTATATAGAAATGGTAAAGTTTGTATTAGTATACTAAATACTTGGAAAGGAGAACAATGGACATCTTGTCAAACAATTAAATCTATTTTATTAATGTTAGTTACATTATTACATAATAAACCATTATTAAATGAACCAGGATTTACTGAAAAACATAGATCCTTTGAACCATACAATAATATAATTAGATTTAAAAACCTACAAATAGCTTTACTTAGAAATTTAAATGAAGAAAAAATATATGAAAATCTAGGACAATGTAAAGTATTTTTTCCAATTTATCAAAAATATATTAAAGAAAATAAAAAATATATTTTAAAATACATTGAAGATTTGAAAAATAAATATAAAAAAGAAGAAATAAGAGTTAGTGTTTATAATATGAATTGTATAATTGATTATGATTCTTTAGAAGTTAAACTTATACAAGCTTTAAATAATATATAATACAAAATTGAAATAAATATATTATGATGTTTATGTATATATAAAATGCACTTCTGTCCAAAATGTGGTAATATGTATTATCTACAACTAAAAAAAGATGATGAAGATAAATTAATATATTATTGTAGAAATTGTGGTAACGAAGATGAGTCATTGGTTGCAAATTTACAAAATCTTTATGTTAGTAAAACAGACATTAAAAAAGAAATGAATTATAAAACATCTATCAATCAATATACAAAACTAGATCCTACTTTACCAAGAATTAATAATATTGATTGCCCTAATATGGATTGTGATTGTAATAAAATGCAAGAAGAAAGTAAAGGAGAACAAACACCAGTTGTAGAAAAAGAAATATTATATATTAGATACGACGATAAAAATATGAAATTTGTTTATTTGTGCGCCCATTGTGATACAGTATGGAATACACAAAAGTAAATAAAATTGAAAACAATATAATAAAGTTTTTATTATATTATTATAAATGAGTGATTTAGAAGAAGTTGATGTTGAACAGCAATTAAAAGATGCAGAAAAAACAGGCGAAGATACTGGTAGTATTATTTTATCTGAACCCGAAGATGAAGATGAAAATGAAGGTGAAGAAATTGATATTGGTGGTGTAGAAAACTTGACAGATTCTGTAGAGGATGAAATGGGACAAGAAAGTGATGTGGAAGATGATGAAGATAAATATATGATAGGAGATTTAGTCACAGTAGCATATCAACCTGAATTTGGAGAAAATCAACCAGTATATAAAATAAAAGACATAACAGATGAAGGAAAATATGTAATTGAAAGACAAGTAGAAGAAGGAACATCCACTCCACCATTAGAAACCGTTGATAAAGATTTCCTTTCACCCGCCGTCCCACAAAGTCCTAGTCCTGGTCCTGGTCCTATAACAGAAACATCCTCTTTTGTTATTGAAAATACTACTGAAGATAATTTAGAAGAAATATCATCATCAGATGAAGATAGTGATGATGAATATAACGAAAATATGCGAAAATTAGAACATGATATAAATAAAGATTATCTTTACTCACATCATCCAGAAATAAAACAAATTAATTATAAACAACTTCTAACATTATCTAATATTACAAGAAATAAAAAAGGAATTATTATAGATCCATTGCATACAACTATACCTATTCTTACAAGATATGAAAAAGCTAAAATTTTAGGATTAAGAGCAAAACAAATTAATCATGGGGCAAAACCATTCGTCGAATTATCAAAAGATATTATTGATGGACATACTATCGCCAATATGGAACTTGCTCAAAATAAAATACCATTCATATTAAGAAGACCTATGCCAAACGGAGGAAGTGAATATTGGAAAGTTAGTGATTTAAAGAAACTTGATTAAGTTAATAAAATTTATATAAAATTTTTTTAACGATCTGGTCTAAATCTAGATTTAGACATAATAACATAAGTTTTTTTTTTAGATACTTGATTTGAAGTATTAGAATAAATGTTATTTGATGATGAAATTCTACTTGTTCTAGAATAAAGGTTATTATTAGAAGCATCTGAACATATTCCACCTATTTTTTTACCATGTTGATCCAATTGTCCTGATTCAGAAGTTAATAATAAAGGACGAAATAACTTTAAATTGGTAGAAGTTGTATTATATCTACCATACGGAAATCGATTATGTTTGCATACAAATACATCTGGTGTAGTAAACCCATCAATTAATAAATATGGTATTTCAGATGTTGCTCCTAATCTTGATGTTATTCCTGTCCATTTAAATTTCCCTGTTACTACATATCTATATTTATCGTATATTGTTATATTATTATCTATCCATTGATATTTATTATTATAATAAACGATTTGTTCTTCATTTAGTTTTATTACTCTTTCTAATGTATTCAAATTGACTCTTTCAATAGTCCAATACATATCACTATCTTGAAAATTCCAAGAAGGATCCCTAGAAAAAGGAAATCCTGTCCATTGAACAGTTAAAAAATTATTAGAATCAGCTAACATATCAATATAACCATTATCCCCAATTATTATAGAAGTATTATCTAATTCAACTGTTAAAATAGGTAAAGGATCTGGAGATATTACCGTATTTTTAAATGATTGATTTTGTAAAAGAACATCACTGTCTGATACAAGTTCATTTATTTCAAAAATTCCATTATATCCTGATTCTACAGCTAAATCTCCCCCAGCTTCATTATTTCCACGTCTAAATTTATCAATTAAAATAGTATTTACAACAAATTTACCGTTATTTCCAGCAATAATTAAATTTCCGCAAGAATCGAATTGATCTGGATAAGGAACATTAATTCCTCCTACACCGGTTTCTCTATTTCCAATATAAGAAACACCTAAATTTCCAAATGGTCCTGTAGATATTGTTTTTAATCTTACAACAATAGGAGACAGATTTAAATAATCTGAAGGAGGAACAGTAAGCGCTCCTTGAACATCATAAACTATATTACTCATATTATTATCCACCAATTTACCATCAAGAGTCACTGCCATATATTGAGATGACCCCTTATGTTTTAAATGAGAATTAATTAATATACTTCCTATTTGAGCATTATTTGTAGAACCATTCTGTGATCTTAAACTTATACTTAAAATATCAAAAACCATAGAAGTTCTTATTTGATTCATCCAACTATTAAAATATACATAAGGATATGTAGAAGTTCCATTATCCGCCCTAGTTCTTAATTCATTTATTTTTTTAGGTAATCTCCAAAAATCTGGAATAAAATAATTTCGAAGTTTCATTATATTTGGTTCAATAAATGGGATTGCAATATTATTTAAATATATTCCATCAATCGCACCATTTTGTAGTATAAATTCAGTATCATTATTAGTAATAACAAATTTTCGATTATCTGGATGATTGGGATCAAAATCAAATGAAGCAATCTCCTCTCCTTGATTATTAGAAATTATTGTTGAATTCAATATTGTTGGAACAAAATTATAACTTTGATCAATCATACCACCGCCAGCCTCAATATCAATAAAAACAGATGGAAAAATTTTATTATTTGATGGTTCAATAATATCTGCATTTTCTATCACATCTCTTGTAAATATTTTTTGCACATCATATACTAATTTCTCTGCTCTTGTGTATAGTTGAGAACTTGGGAAAACTGAGGTATCAAAATAACAAAAAGAATCATAATTAATATTGTTATAAATAGAATAATTATTATATCTATAAGGTTCATAATCTATAGGAACATAACTAATATCTATAATTTGAGGCGTTTGTGTATTATTATCTAAAGTTTTAACAGTATACGGAACTTCATTTAAATTATAAAGAGTACTTGTATTATCTACATTTTTTGAAAAAAAATGTAATTGAAATACATTAAAACTTATATCAAAATCTTCAGCTCCATCAGTAGCATCTGCTAAAATACCAGAGTTAGTTATAGTAGCAGACACTTTATTAAATCCACTTGCAACATCAAAAAATATAAGCTTTTTTGTAGGCATTTCACCATTACTTTGAAGTGATCCTGCATTCCAAGTAAGTGTTATCTTATCATTAGCATCCCTTTTAGCATATCTATTATCGTTTCCAATAGGATCTGGTGTTCCATCCATTCCATTATATCTAAAAAAAGTTGTAACTATATTATTTGTTTTATTAAAAGTATAACTAATAGTATATTCTTCTGTATTTTTTGGCGGAATTAATAATTTATAGTATACAATAAATCCGCTAATATCGCTTATATTTAATGTATTATCCTTATCTGCTCCATAATAATTTATATTGTTATCTACATCAAACCCCGAAATATCTACTGTATTTGCATTTAATACAGTATTGTTAACTGGATGTTTAGCGGCATAATATGGTTTAATTGATCTCCTTGGTAAATCTATAGTATTAGTATATCTACCATAACCTCCTCCATAACAATCATTTTCTCCACTAAGATCTAAAAAATTCGGTACAAATCTATTTTTCCCTATCAATATATTTTGGTTTCCAATATATTTTACCCTTATTTTTCTTGGACTTCTAATACTAGCCCAAAGCACATTATTCAAGTTAAAAGATTTATTACTTATTGATGATGCATTATTAAAATTTGATTCTTCCATTATATTGTCTCTGCCTAGATTCCAAATTGAAATATCATTCTTCCATCCACTTGTTTGAGCATATTTTGTTGTTCGATCTGTTCCAGGATTTTGGATTGGTCCATAATAACCTATCTCTGATTGGGTATTACTATCAGAATCTCCATCATTAAACATACTTCCTATCAACCTAAGAAGTGTCTTGCTTTCTTTATTAGAAGTTGAATCCCACGCAGAATAAACTTGTAAATGTTTATGCATTTTATTTGTAGTTGTTTTGTGTAATGTCAATCCTAATATAACATTAGATGGACTCATTGTTTTTTTCATTCCTGGATTAGATGCTGACCAATAGGTTTTTCCACTTCCTGTTAATATTTTATTTGTATTATTTTGTGTAAAATTATTATAATCAGGAGCATTCACATAATTTTTAACATAGTTATTCTCATCTCTCCCTGATAGTATTCTTGATTCATTATTAGAAGCATCATATAAAGTAAATATACTTGGTGAAAAATCTAACATTGATTTAGGTCCAATTAAATCGCATTCAAAAGTATATTCAATTAAAGTACACCACCAATTAGAAGTGCGCGAAGAACCATTATTCGGATTTCTAGGATAAACTTTCCAATTTCCATTATTTCCCGCACCAGATTGACCACCTCGTATTATAGCATTTTCTGAACTGTCTTTAACCCTCAAAGTCATATAAAATGCATCACTTACTCCTGGAATATTTCCAGAAATATCAATAAAACCATCATTTCTAGATGTCATTCCAGTTGTATCGTGATCTACTAAATTATTTTGTACATTTTGTATTATACCATATTTAAAGTTATCTATATCTGCAGTGAGTGTAATTACTATATCCGCATAACCAAATGTATTAGAATTATTATTATGGTATCCATTTATTTTTATTATATCCCCTACTACATAATTAGAAGAGTTTCCCGTATTTATAGCTTTTATACTCACCACACCACTTTCACCTACTTCAATATTTGCTTGTCCACCTGAACCACCATTTGTAACAGAAACTACTGTAAAATTTAAATTATTATAAATTCCTGCATTGAAATAAGCAGTCGTCTCGTTAACCGATGCAACGCTATCTAATAAGGAATCTGTTGCAGTATTTAATCCTCCTGATACTATTGAAGATGATACAAGTTTAAATTTTAAATCAGCAAATCGAAAAATATTCCCTGCTATTTTTAATTCATCATCTACCGCATAACCGCTACCTGCTGTTGTAATTGTAATACTTTCAACACTATTCTCACTTGTTATTACTGTTGCTATCGCACTATTGCCGCTACCTGTTACCGTAGTAATAGCAACGCCTGTATATGTCCCAGCTTCATGTGTTGCTGTTGCAACATTAGGATTAATTTCAGATAACATTGCATTAGTAGTAGTACTTAAACTATATCCATTTATAAAGGAGGAGTGACCCGAAGCGATTGTTAACTGTACATTTGTTTGTGTTCTACCAATAGAACCAAATGCAATTTCTAATACATCACCAATCATATAATTATTACCAGTTGTCGTAACAGTAATACTTTCTATCTGTGTAGCACTTGTTACCACATCAACTACAGCCCCAGATCCAGAACCACTAGTTGTAGTTAATGATACATTATATGTTCCGGCGGTTGCTGTTTCCGAAAGTCCACTTGTAATACAATCTGAAATATCAACTGTAAAAAATGGCCCCTTTTTTACATCCAAATGATTACCAGATATATCTATTTTTAAATTAGCAAATCTTTCAATATTATTTCCAGAAATAATTAATGTTTCCGGCGTTGTCGGATTATAATTATAACCACTTCCTCCATTAGTAATTGTAATACCATGAACTGACATCACATTTGTATTTATTGTAGCTACAGCACCTGATCCAACTCCAGTAGAAACAGTTGTTGGTATATTTTGATAACCCGTCGAAGGACTTGCATTTCCATTTGCCCTATCTGTTCCGTTCCCAGAAAGATCATCCATAAAATGATTTTGGACTTCTGATAATCCTGCTATTTCGAGATCATCTTGTTTTAATGTAAATACAATATCCTCACCAATTTTCCTTCCAATATCTTCTCCATTAATATTTACTATATCTCCTGCAACATAATTTGATCCACCATTTGGTGTAATTTGTATACTTGTTACTTGTTTATTAGTAGTTATTACGGTAGCCAAAGCCCCTGTACCAGATCCTGTAGTTGAATTTAAGGATACATTTGAATAGGTTCCTGCTACTGCTCTACCATTTCCTCCATAATTTGACATATCTAATACTATAATATTTTGATTATTTGTAGATATATCAACCAGCATTTGTTGATTACCAAATCCAGTCGATGATGGTAAAGATCCTATATAATTTCCATCTATACAAGATTTCCATCTTGGCCAATTATTACTATTAATATCAAATAATGGAAATCCCCAAATCCATCCTAATTGTCTTCCATTTGCTTTATATTCTAAATAATTATCAGTATCAATATCATCAGCTTCTAATTGAAATTCAAGATCTGTAGTCGTTCTACCAATATCACTAGCAGCAATTACTAATTCATCACCAACACTATAATCACTTCCTGGAAGAGTTACCGTAACACTTGTAACTTGTGTAGCAGTTGTAATTACTGTTGCAAGTGCTCCTCCTTGTCCAGGAGCACCTCCATTAGTGGTTAATTCTACATTTTGATATGTTCCTGCCACTGCTGATGCATTTTGTCCACTTGAAATACTACCCAATAATTCATCAGCATCTTTTTTTAATCTAGGTCGAAGATCCGCTTTAACTTTTAATACACAATTTGTTCCAAATGCATTTTTAAATGTTGGACTACCAGCACCTTTGTCTGTAAAAAACAATATATCCCCTGGTCTATAACCATTTGTTCCTATTGAAGTAACTTTACAAGAAGTAATATTATATAGTGGAGTGCTACTATTACCATTCCATTCCAACGTAAATTCATAGAGGTTGCGGAGCCCCCCTGGAGGAAGATCTCTGATTCCTGTCATTGCCCCATTTTCTAAAGTTGTTTCGCCTTTTACACTTTGTATTACTATTGGAGTGCTATTAGGATTAGTTGCTGTACTATGATTTGGGTCAGGAATTACAGTTGGCATTCCGCCATTAATATTTCTTAAACTGTTTAATATTTCCGAATTCGCAATAAATCCTTGAATATTATTATAAAAACGATAATTATTAGTTACTGTTTCTCCTGTATTTGGTTCACCTTGAATCCAATCTCCACTATTTCTATAATATAAAACATAACTTCGAAGTTTTACGGTAGGTAGACCATTTACATTTTTTGTTATTTCAATATATTCCTTATTTTTATTTATATTACCAACATCTTGATTATTTTCATTTCTATTTATCATATTTCCCTTCCAAAGAGAAGGTGTATATAAAGAAAATGCATTTATATTATTATATAAATTATTTGCCATTTTATTTTATATAATAAAAGTTATAAAATAAAATTATTTTTTTATCGAAACCTTCCGTTTTTAACTTTTTGAGCCCATCGCATCCTTCCTGATTGAGATAATCCACCATAATTAATTTTTGTAGATTTTTTACTAAGACAATATAAATCTGGCAACGACTCCACACATAATTCTTTACAAAACTCACTAGTTGCTACTAAAGTATTAGAGCCCAATACATAAATAGATTGAACTTTAACGCATTGGTTACAACCACCTAATGATAGACTATATGTAAAGGTAGGATTATTATAAACTAAATAAGTTGATCCATTTATACTTACTCTCCAATATATATCTACATATCCTCCACCAGATGGGTCTAAATTAGATAATGCAGTATTACTTAATTTATCCCAACTAAAAGTAGCATATCGTGTATTACTTTCGTCTCGAGTTGAAGCAACTAAATTTGTTGGAATAGGCCAATTAATTGAAATAGATCCTGACGCCATATATGTATAATAAATCTATATTAATTATTAATATTCTGTTTCTAATGTATAATTCCATATTCTTGGATTTCCCTCTGCGTAAGTATCATTTAATATATCATTATATGATGTATCAGTATAAGGAATATTATTTATTGTTAAATCTTGGTAATTATTATAATCTTTACTTGTTGTTTTTCTTATAATTTTATAATTTTTTGGTATTGGATATCCTGGAATATTATAATCATCTTGTCCTGGAGCTATCCATTCTAATTTAACATAACTAATATCATTTACAGTATTTGAAATATCATTTACATCATATGGTATAATTTTTAAATAAGGGGGTTTGTGTTGAGGTATCGAAGATATTGTAGTTTCTCTTGACCATTTACTAAATAAACTATTCACAGTTGGAACCGAATCACCATATGCAGTTCTTGAACGAATTTTATATGATCCTGGATAATAACTAGTACCACTATTATCTATAAAACTAGTAGATATAGTTGTTTTATTATAACTAATATCATATGAAGGATATCCTGTATTTGAAAAAGAAATATCATAATATTGGTGGTTTGATATCGGCAAAACAGATGATATCTTTCCAAAAGATATGGCGCTTGAAATATCACGACCAATTTTCAATTCCCCATTATCTATATCATCAGCAACAAGTTCAAATTCCAAATCATATCCATTATTTCTTCTAATCTCTTTTCTAGGAATTATTAGGTGATCACCAACTGCATAATTATTTCCACTTGCTTCAATAATTGCATTTATTACAGTTGTATTAGTTGTATATATTGAAGCAGTTGCTCCGCTACCTACCCCAGTCTTTGTAGTAAGATCTACTAAATATGTTCCTTCTACATTTCTATCTGATAAATTTACAGATAAAATATTATTTAATACATTATAACTGGCGTCTTTTAATACAGGTTCTTGTTGATAATTATAATAATGTAGTTGACCACAATAATCGGACAATTGTTCATATGCACTACTTGTTTGATACCCTCCAACATTACCAACATTATTAGATGATCCGTCTTGAACTGAACTATTTTGATATTTAAATTTAATTTGAACATTATAACTAGCATCTGCATATAAATATTGTTGAGTTAATGGCAATGTAGTCTTTCTTTCTTTACCAACACCGTCAGTTCCTTTATATTGTGTAAATGTTATATCATATTCACCATTACTATTACCACCATCATAAATTTCCTGCCAAGATATATCCCAAATAACATTTGTATTATCAGATATATCTACTGGCAATGTCCAATTTACATTAAAACTAGCATCATTTATTGTATAATCATTTTTTAATCTTATAGGATAACCATTAAATGTTTTTCTAGAAATAGCTACAGAAGTGCTTTTATCTTTTGTATCAGAATATCCATTTATAACATATCTATAATACATATTTAATGAAAGATCATAATCAATTAATATATTACTATATACATCTTCCCCTGTCCATTTAGAATTTTGCAATGTTCCATATTTATTACTAATTAAAGTTTTTGATATATCAGTATAAAAATTAGTAAAACTTATATCAGTTATCCAATTCGCTTCTGTTCCTGAAATATCTAAATATTGTTTTTCAATATTATAAGAATATATAGACTGAAGACTTACTCCTTGATAAATTTCAAATCCAGGTTCCCAAGTTAGTCTATTTTCAAACAGTTTTGATGTCATTTGTAAATTTTTTATAATAGGTTGTGGCGATGGAATACTTATAGGATCAGTAGGAGTTGAATACCATCCATATCCATAATTATTTTTTAATCGTGCTCTAAATTGATAAATTGCCCCCGGTTGCAAATTTTGCTGGGTTATAGAATAAAAAACTCGATTCGTAAACGGAATATCTTCCCATACAGAAGTAGTTAAATCAGGATTTATTATTTTTTCAATATATACTTTAATATCTAATTGATCAAAATTTAGTCTATCTTTAATATCATTCATATTATAAGTAATTGATTGATTTAGTTTATACTGTAAAGTTAAAACTGCACTATATAAATCAAGTGATCCTTGTACAGCTTGTAAGGATATTTGAAATGGAACTTTTCCTACTTTATAAAATCCGTAATATATATTTTGATCTGCAATATTTGATATATATGGTAAATTTACAATAGAATAACTAATATCATAACAATTAAACGAATCCCATCTAGTTGAATATGTTTCTGAATAATTATTCAATGAAGGATCAACAACAGAAAAGTTAATTCTTTGCCACATATTATTATTTTCACTATCTTTTAAATATACTGAGGGTGTCTGTATCGTATTTTGTGACGCATGTTCACCTTCTATATATGAATCAAATGCCCATAATTGTTGTTTATATTTATAATATGTATTATTGACTGATTCATTATCTTCAATATTAATTTTTATTGTATTACCTCCTCCTTTTCGAAACAAAACAGGATTTAATCCATTATCTAATATATTAGGATTCCAAAAATTAGCTATATCATTCATTGAAGGATCCCATACTGTTGTTTTTATTCCAGAGCTATTAATTGGTTTAAAAGTTAAATTATAACTAGAATCGTTATATGCCATAGTTAATCCAGCATATCCATTCCATGGTTCGGTAGAAGTTTGAATATACATACCCGAATTATCATAAAAATAATCAAGTGCAGGAATAGGGTCAAATGCAGTTGAACCACTAGCTATGGTTAGAGATATGATTAAATTCTGTGTAGAATTGGTCATTAAACTTTTATCAACTGTTAAAGTATCCCCATATCTATATCCATTTCCTATAGTTGTAACTACAATACTTGTCACAATATTACCACCAATAACCAATGTTAATATTGCCCCTATCCCATCACCACTACTAGTAGTTGCTATATTTGTTAAAGACGCATTATTCTGTGCATCAGCCGTATTTTGAATAATATGATTTACAAGATCTGTTGCCAATGGTAATGTTACTTCACCTGGTCTTGATTTGGGATTTTTCTCAATATATGTACCATATGTTCCTCTTGTGGAATTTGGTGATGAATCTAAAATATTTTTTCTATCAACTCCTAATTTTTTGGACCAAATACTTCCTCCATTTTTTGTTGTATAAACATAACTATCGGTTGCCATAATTCCATAATTTATCCCGGGTATATTATAATTATTATCACTTGGATCTCCTCCAAAATCAAAACTAGTAAACGACTCAATATTTATATCTGTATTAGGATTCCCTGAATTATCATGAAGCATATCAATTAAAATATTATTTGATACATCAATATTTGCATTAGTATTACTATTTCCAGATCCATAAGGTATTCTTAATACTAAATCTCTATAAGCAGGATAATTATAAGGATATGTAAAATATGGAGTAATATCATTAGCACCAGAAACAGTAAAATGCACAAATTTAGGACCATATCCACTATCTGACCAAGTAAGAGATGCTAATTGGGAATTTGTGCTTGCATTTGTAACTGTAAAATAATGACCATGCCAACCATCACCATATGTATCATATAATACTGCGGTATAATCGCCCTCAGGAAACCAAAAATTGTTGTTCGATGTATATGGAGCACCTACTTGCAATGACATATCATTTATTGGTGGGGAAACTGGAGGATTCCATCCAGAAGATGTGGGTCTAGTTTGAAGTAAAATTGGTTGTGTTGCAAAAGGATCTGAAGTATAAGTACCGGGATATATTTTCCACCATATTTCAGAAGCCCATGAATAGCCAGTAGGCACAAAAATATTCACCAGAGCTCCAGAATAATCAGTATGACTTTGTTTTAGAGTTGTATATTTATCAGTTCCTAACCAAACATAAAAAGAATCTGTAGGAGGAGACGTATTAAAAATATCATTATCATTATGAATATTTGTTATATCCATAGAAGTAAAATCAAATCGTTTACCCAAATTCGAATTATATATTGAATTATAAATAATATCAAAAAGATTAGTAGAATTTCCATTTCCAAATTTAAAATTTGTTAATAAAGAGTTCCAAGTATTCCCAAGAATAGCACCAATGGTTCCATCATTATTATAATTACTAGAATATTGTAAAAAATAATTTTCTCCACATACAAATATCCATTTACCATTATTTTTATCTATAAATGTTTTAATATTTAATAATTGTTCTCCTGATATTCCAACAAATGTTGAATTTAATAACCAAGTGTTACCACCATCAATAGACGACCATATTTTGGGTATTTTTCCATCATTACTTGTAATATAACCTATTGACCATGAATCATAAAAACCAGACGTATTTTTTTGAGAAAATTTATCAAATGCAGTTATGTATTGTCCAGGTGTTAATCCATTTGTTAAATTTTCTTGATTTATTATTCTTTGATAATAATAAATATCATGCAATAATGTAGATTTAATAATCGAGGATCCTAGAATATCACCCGATTCATTTAATTTATTTTGTGCATTTATAACCTGATATTTATTTATATCAGGTTCAATATTTAATCCTTCATTCATAGAATTATCAAAATAACTAGAAAATGGTGTTTGTGATATTATAGTATTAGTACCAGAACCTCCAATAAAATTTCTAGATAAATCAAATAATGGAGTATTAGAAATATCAGTTGCATATATACTCATTTTATAAATAGATCCATTCCATATATCTATTGAAGATAAATGAGATCCATTATAAATAGATAAATATCCATCTAACATATTAAGTCCTCCATTTTGTGAAATATCAAAAAATTGATAAAGTCCAGTTGCCCCCGTTGGCCCAGATACTTTGAATTGAAGATAATAATTTGTTTTATTATAATAAAATTCTAATTGATATTTTGTATTTGTTGATAGTTTATAATCATCATATTCATTATCATTCCATCCAGATTGAGGTTCAAGTCCTCCTGAAATTCCAATTGGAATTCCTGCATTAGTTCCTGTATCAGCAGTATAATATCCCGAACTATTTTGAGAACTATCCAAAAATGGACCAATATAAGAATTTGTTGTATTATAATTAGAACCACCATATGGTCCTTTTACTCCAAAATAAAGAAGCCCTTTTTTTAGACCACCAATATATCCTCCAGTTGATTCTGTTCCACCAAGAAAAAATAAATTATTACAATCATTAAAAGTAGTTGGTGTTTTAAGACTACATACAATATATATTTTATCAAAATCCATTCCATTATATATAATTGAACTTTTAAAGGTATCTAATTTTCCAAATTTACCTGTTCTTCCTCCAAAAGGTGATATAAATTTTTGTATTTTTAATTGTGGAACAGTTAAACCAGTTCCATAATCTCTGCTAAAAATACAATTAGATTTAGATAAATCCCAGTATACTTCAGCACATGCACTTATATCTATAGTTTTTCCTTGACTATGAATTCCTATATAATTTAAACTAGAATCAACTTTACTTATATTTTTAAATTGATAACTATTTGTCCAATATTTTAATTCATAATTTTCTGTATTTTCATTATATTTTTGATAACAAATATGAGCAGAATTATCATTTGGAGAGATTTTTAAACTAATAGGTTGATTATTAGATAAATCTCCATAAATATCTCCTATACCAGATGTAAAAGTCCACCCTGACGGAACTACATCTTTATCAATTAAATAGTGAGTCCATTCATTATCAGCCGGTTTTGAATTCTCAGCTACAGCAAGATATATACTATTTGGATAGATGGGCGGTGAAGTTGCGTTGCTGCCTGAATTACTAAAATATGCAACACATGGTTCCCCCCATTCATTTGACACCTTTGTTCTAGATATATCCAAAGAAGGGAAATAACCAGACCAAACCTCTCCTGTAGTGTTATCATATGTCAAATTATATGAAATATCAGAACTTGCAACGAGATCACCATCTTCATCAAATATTCCAGTATTATACCATAGTACTTCTTTTTTAGTTCCACCTACTAATGTCCCATTATTAGTCCAATAAACAGAATGCCATCTAGTATTATTCCACGAATTTTCAACAACTTGTGGTTGGTCCACTTTTATTTTACAATATTTTGTGCTATCTACGGTTGCCTGCTGAGCAAATGAAAATTCAGTTAAATTGAGAGTGCCTATCACATCATCAGTGACTCCTGGTTGACTTCCAGATACAAGTACTCCTAGATTATTTTTACATAAATCATAAGCTGCTCTACCAATTAATATCGAATTAGATGCATCACTGCATATAGAAAAATACGGTCTAGAATAAATA
>Ga0315330_10000102_pt1 | contig 42213 bp, 38 predicted proteins | sample M140m34915metaG_FD_203453 | JGI IMG/M metagenome (GOLD analysis project Ga0315330, IMG submission 203453) | Ammonia-oxidizing marine archaeal communities from Monterey Bay, California, United States - M1 40m 34915 | ecosystem: Environmental > Aquatic > Marine > Intertidal zone | place: USA...
TGTGGGTCGAAATTTGGGAGGCATGATACAGGACTGGCAAAAGGCGTATCCAGACCATTACCACGGTACCGAGTCAAGACGCCAACAGTACCATAGATTGGTCGATGATGCTATGAGTGTGATTGATAAGAGTGTAGAGGCTCAGATTGCGAGTAAGGTTTGTAAGGGCGTTATTCTAGATCGCAAGACGGCAAAGATGCGATAAATATATATTGTAAAAATAAAATGTAACACGTTTTATTTTTATGAGGTGTTATAATATCACTGAATTGTCTATAAGGTCAGTATACAATTCACTAAACGCTTCCCGCCACCGCAGACTTTTATATGTGTGTGTCAGTTCTTCGCCAGCAGAAATATCTCTCTTGGCGTAGATTTCAAATCTATCTTCAGACATGAACCTCACCATGCGTGTGTTCGTATCCGCATCCAATCCTGAGTTGTAGAACGCTGCGCAACCTGACGGGAACGCCCATGTATGATTGGGTATGTCTTCCGACCAAGTAAAAACATATGGGTTCTTGGTTCCATTAAATATTTTGTTTTCATTATCGCTGAGACGCCGCATGATCCCCTTCTCTACCAAGTCTCCACTTTTGATATTTATCCTAGCAAATGCTCCATCAAACTTTCTCTCTTGAGTAGAAAATGTTGAAGTATCTACATATACTTTACTACAATCAACCTTCGTCATCTTCTATATATACAATAGGATTTCTATTTATGCTTTACTTTTTTTCTTTAATACCACCTTCTTTTTCTTCGGTGCGCCGCCATCGGACGCGTTTGCTAGTCGTAGGGTTTCACGGTGCTTGACGTATTCTGCATCTAATGCGTCTAACTCGGCAGTCCACATTTGTTCAACGGTAGTTGCCTCCAACTCGGTTAGTTGTATCTGTTTGTCTGCATACTGTTTTGACAGTTTTGCAACGTTCTCTTCTGTGACAGAATCCATCGCCAACTTGGTCAGATATTTGAAATCACTATCATCGTCGATGACGTCATATCCGCGTTCAGTAAGCATTTCGTTGATTTGTAATTTCGTCTTGCGTCGCAAGTCGACCTCGTCATTCAACGTGTCTTGAATATATTTGTGTTTATTTTTCAACACTAGTAGTTCTGCTTCCAATACCTTAATCATGTGCGCCTTTCGCTTTTGATATATGATGTATCGTTCATCAAAGTAGTCTTCGATGATTTCGTTGGGAGACGCATATTTTTTGAGTTTGTCATCAGCCCCAAACAAATGCATATTACTTGTGGAACCAGTGGTGTATAACTTGAGAACCTTTTCTAGTTCTGTGCAACATGTGACAGGATCAATAACCTTTCCGTGTAGCTCAGCAAGTTTTCCAGCGGGGATAGTGATGGTAATATCTACAGTAGTGTCCTTACTCATGTCGTCAAAGTCCTTTACAATTGGAACGACTTTCTTCCCTGCTTTGTCGGTAGTCTCAGTGAGTTTCTCTAGGTACTCTTTGAAATCATCTGTCCATGTTCCTACTGGCAGTTCAGTAACGCGCACCTTGTCGGTTCCTACTAGTTCGTGACGTCCACGGACAAGGAATTTGTGTTCATCTACTTCGCTGATGGTGCCTCCAAATCCTTCATAATAGGGAATAAACTTGCGCTCCGTGAAAGCTCCCGTGGCAAGCCTGTCGCGTATATGTGCGATAATATCTGTTGGGTTGTAACACATGACGTCGGTGCTGAAGCCAGTGCCTATGCCTTTGGTTCCATTGACAAGTACCATAGGTATGATGGGTGCATAATACAGTGGTTCTACTGGCATTCCATCGTCGTCAAGGTATTGCAATACCTGGTCGTCTGCAGTAGGATACAATCGTCGTGTGATAGGTGATAGATGCGTGTAAATATACCTCTCCGATGCGCTGTCTTTTCCTCCGCGCAAGCGCGTGCCGAATTGTCCATTGGGTGCGAATAGATTGATATTGTTCGAGCCAGTATAGTTTTGCGCCATACCTACGATGGCTCCGTTGAGTGATGCTTCACCATGGTGATATCCTGAGTGTTCAGATACGTATCCTGTGAATTGTGCTACTTTGATTTCGCTGGTAAGGTTTTTCTTGAACGCCGAATATAGGATTTTGCGTTGACTGATTTTAAGACCGTCCATGACGTTTGGTATGCTGCGTTCGCAATCATACTTGGAGAAGTGGATTAACTCTTTGTGAATGAACTCCTCGTAAGGGATTGTGGGTAGTGCTGTATCCACGAAACTCTCGCGTTGGTAGCCACCTAACCAATCCTTGCGGTCATCGCTGCGTTTTTTGTTAAATACCATATCCATGGTGTCGTCACTGACATCACCTGTGTGTGAGAACCATACTACTTTTTTGTTTGCAAAGTATTCTCTGAACTCCTTGCCTGTGCTGGTTCCCAAACCCTTGTAATATTTGATGTCCCACCCCTTGGTGTCTGTCGTGTCTTTCCATGTGGAATATTCACCTTCGTTGTAGAACAATAATGTCTGTGCGCCTTTGCGTGCTTTGAGAATAGGAGTGTTCATGAACCCGATGAACTCTGGTATTTGCGATAGCGAGTTCCATTCAGTTTGGAACAGGTTAAGACAAAGACCTTTGATATGACTTCCATCTAGATCTTGGTCTGTCATAAACAGCACCTTACCGTAGCGCAATGATGCGCGCACGGCGTCAGCATCCTTGTATGTTTTTCCCACCTCTAGACCGAGGAACTTTTTGATGTCAATGATTTCAGCGTTGTCTGAAATCTTCTTACGGTTTTCACCGCGCACGTTCATGATCTTTCCCTTCATAGGATAGACCCCAATGTTGTTGCGGTCGTCTGACGATAGTCCTGATACGATTCCAGCCTTTGCTGAATCTCCCTCACACAATATGATGGTGCATTCGCTAGAGCGAGCCGTGCCAGCCCAGTTTGCATCGATGAGTTTCGGGATGCCGCGGATGTTCTTGGTTTTTGCACCATCGGTCTTCTTGGCTGCACGCGTATCTTTGATTTCAGATATAGCGCACGCCACATCCATAACCCCCAACTTGGCAATCTTCTCTATGATTTTGTCATCAACCGTGCATGTTGAACCAAACTTGGAAGACGGTGTGTTCATGTAGTCCTTTGTTTGGCTGTCAAACGCTGGGTTTACAATATCACAGCGAACGAATACCATAAGTTGTTCTTTGATGGCTGCAGTGTTGACCACAACCTTCTTCTTTTTCTCTATGTATGCGATGAGTTTTCTAGTAATTTGTCCAACAATATAGTCGACATGTTTACCGCCCTTGTTGGTATGAATGCCGTTTACAAATGATATTTGTGTGAATTCGTGATTGGGTGCCAGTGCTACCGCATATTCCCATCGTTCATGTGGTGCATCACATACCTTTTTTGCATTGGGTTCAAGATATAAATCTACATATTGTCCAAATGTGCGCACAGGAACAGGTGAGGAATCGCATTTTACCCGTATTCCTCTTCCAGTGAGTGCTGCGACGTCATATACTCTGCGTCGGAACAATGCAATCATGTGTGGAGTGAGACCAGGAATGCCCAGACGTGCGTAGTCGGGTTTGAACGTGATGCGAGTATATGGTTTGTTTTTGCATTTGGTAATTTTAGGTTGGTCAATAATTTCAAGATTGTTATGAAACCCTTGACTGTATTTAAGACCACGTTTGTGGTCAACTGTTTCTACCGAACCATCTGTAGACCATATAAGAACAAGTTTGAAACCAAATCCGTTTTTGCCTCCAACGATCTTCTCTTCTGTCTTATTGTAGTTCGTAGACGTGCGTAGACGGCCGAATATAAGTTCAGGGATCCAAACATCGTATTCAGGGTGTTTTGCGACGTCAATGCCGTTTCCGTCATTGTACATGGTAATGGTTCCATCGTCTGCAATGCTAATATCAATGTTTGTGACAGGTAGCGCACCGTCTTCCTTGTTTGCGCATGCCTGTGCCATGCGAATTACGTGGTCGCGACAGTTGACAATGCCTTCATCAAATAGTTTGTATAGGGCAGGGATATACTCTACAGCAGTGGATTTAATTTTTCCCGTTTCTGCGTCGAGTAGCCATACGTCTGAATCTACATTTTCGACAGAACCCACATAGGTGTCTGGATTGTCCAAAATGTGTTGTTTGTCCGTCTTCTGTTGATACTTAGAAGCCAACTGGGTGTCAGTGTCAGATTGTTTAGGTGTCTTGATTTTTTTTGCGCTCATCGTGAATATGAGATAGAATAAGTAATAGTGTATGTACCGTTGTATCTATATGCATTCAATTTTGATTTGGTTTAGATGGTTGTATTTTGTACTGTTTCATAAAGACATGTATAAGAATATAACATGTACATAGAGTACTTATCCATTAGTATTTTGTGAAATGTTTTTTTCATCTAGATACCGACAAATTATCAAAGACCAAACCCAATGTAACGTATATAATGAGGTAGGTGCAAATCATTGTACGCCTATCGGTGATGTTAATAAAGAAACTTTTCCAGGAAACAAACAAACCAAGGTGGCTCGTCTGGCCGACCTTGCTCGTCACACGCGTGGTGGAAAAATAATATATGGATATGATCCACAATTAGATCCATACAATACTCCGCCTGCACCCATCATAAATGGTCTTCGTAATGGGGTAGTACCAGTTAGTCTGCGTAAGAATAAGTTTTAATATCCCAATAGCGTATTTAGGCGCGTTTAATCACTTGTAGTGAATATTTTTTCTTTCATTATAGTATAAATATAATGTCGTTACAACCAAACGAGTTAGTTTTGTACATTCAAGAACGTTTCGGTCACTGGCCTGAGGTTCAGTTTTCTGAAATATCATGGTACTCACATGACGGTGCTCAAGTATTTCCAATTAGTGCGGCAAAATATGGTGCAACAAATGCAGACGGATCATTCAATAACATTTCAACCATGGGACACGAGGGACTGCATAATTCATTTGATAATAATCTGGGTACAAAATGGTTTACCAGCGCCCCAGGCACGGTAAAGTTTGTTTTTACAGCTCTTCCTTCTAGTTATACTTTCACAACAGCGAATGATAACTCTACTACAGGTAGATTAATGAGTAAATGGAGTATAACTACCGAATATTCCGAGAAGGTAGAAGATCATGTGGGACAAAATAATGATGCAGGCAATTACACAGTTAATCCAGGTAATTTTGAAGTTTTCCCCAACAATGGTACAGTTTTTTCTATTGACCAACCACCCACATCCACATGTTTCCCCACAGACACACCCGTCCAAACGGATCAGGGAGTAACGGCCATCGATAAGTTGGTTCCTGGTGAACACACCATTCGTGGTAAGAGTATCATTGCTATTACCCAGACCCGTCCGTTACAGAAGCACATTGTTTGTTTCGAGAAAGACAGTATCGGTAAGAATGTTCCTTCCCAACAAACCCTTTGCAGCAAAGAACACAAGGTGCTATACCAAGGTGAGATGATCAAGGCAAGAGACATTACAGACATGTGCAAAAACGTCAAGAAGGTTGCTTACAACGGTGAGACCCTTTACAACGTTCTCTTGGAAAAGCACGGTAAGATGCTCGTCAACAACATGATCTGTGAGACACTTCACCCTGAGAATATCGCAGCCAAGTTCGCTAAGTCTAAGAATACAACTAAAAAGAATGTGTTATTGAAATAAAAAATCCAATATCGTATTTAGGCGCGTTTAATCACTTGTAGTGAATATTTATTTCTTTAGTCATATTATAATACCATGGTGAAGAAGCACATGAAATCCAGCGATGGTCTATACCACATTCACGGACGTAAATACGAAGAACTTGAGGGTTCTCGCGCCAAGGTCTGGCATCAGACCGCCTACAAGACCTCTGGAGGTCTTTTGAAGCACCACCTTATCATGAACAAGCACGGTAGAATTGTCTCCAAGAAGAAGCACGGAACCGCCAAGAAGGAGAAGCGTCTTGAGAAGGCTGGTTACAAGACCCGCAAGGGTAAGTTCGGAGCTGTCAAGTCTGAGACTAAGAAGGCCAAGAAGGGAAGCCGCAAGAGCAAGAAGGGTAGCCGCAAGAGCCGTAAGTAAGCAACCGAATAAAAAACTATATTAGTTAGGTTACATAATAAATATTACTATTCTATTTAGACAACATGTTGTGTAATATACAACATGTTATTGACGATTATTTTATTCATACTTTATCGCATACGGGAAGATAGTGGTTATGTACATATTTGTTACGTCTATGGTCCCATACTAGTTTGCTGTGGACTGATTGAACGCAAGGTTCTACTATTTCATTATTGCGCGGCGAGTTGACAATATAATCCACTGTATTACTAATCATATTTGCTACAGGTTCTAGTGTAATATCTACCGAAATGGCTGCGATGCGTTCCATGAATGCTACTGCAAACATGATTCTTTAGAGATAAATGACTGTATATCTGTTGTTTGTATATGCTTTGTGGTGTAGACAAAGAACTTATTCAATTCTTTTTACTATTTTTCTATTTACTTGCGTGTGTGTCTACGCGTCTTACGTGATTTCTTTGCCTTTTTGGCCTTGCGGCCACGGGTAGTCTTGCGTGTTTTGCGTGACATTCTACCGACCTTGCCTCGTTTTCCCTTGCGTGTCTTTTTAGCGGCGCGGCGGGGGCGTCTCTTTTTGGTGCGTGCGCCACCGAAGGGTGCATCATCATCTTCGTCCATATTATCATCCATACCACGTTTTGTACGGACTAATTGAGCTCTTTTTGCTTTATTCTCCTCAATGCTCTTGCGCATATTCTCCTCTTTTCTTGCATCCTTCGCCTCTTGCAGAGCCGCTGCCTTCTTTGATGTCCTCTTATCCACCACATCGGTAGTAGACGATGCCTTTTCCTGTGGCTGTTGGTCTTTTTGATATGTGTCATACACACGTTTAATATCCTGATATAGTTTTTCTGCTTTTTCTTGTAATTCACGTAATTCACCACTTTCTGCTGAAGCAGCAGTTGCTGCCTTGGCTGTGGTATAATCCCTATTAGCATTCATAAATGCAGATGCATATCCCCAGTCAAACTCAGGATACATATCTATCACCTGTGCGCTGTTACCACGAACATAATCAATAACACGATTGATCTCTGATGTTCCATCTTCATTAAGTCTAGTCATTATAGCATTAATGCGAGTAAGATATCCAATGGAAGACGCTCCAGTATTCTTGGGTCCAGTTGTGTAAAATTCCCAACTCCGTTCTAAAGTGGCGATGTCTTGTCCCATAGTTTCTACAAACCCTTCTCTTAGGTTTTCCTCTAGTTCTTTTATGTTTGCAGGAATACCATAATACTTCGCTCCGTTCACACCATTGGGTGGATTTCTTGAAAGTCCTAGATATAGCATAAACTTTACCCATTTATCAGTTGCATCTTCATCTTCTGTGTCAGGTCTTACAAGTGTCGCAGCATATTCGTTTGCAGTGGCTAACGCATCTAGATTTACTTGATTTTCATTATCTCTTGGAAGGATTGGCATACCTCGTCCATTGAAGTCTTCGACAACAGTTCGAATTTCTATGTTCATATTAGTTACTGCGCTTCTACCCCATGTGTTAAAGTAGAATAGTTCACCTGCTCTTTGTTGAGCTCCGACTAGTTCGATATATATGGGGTCGTTCACGTCCATGCGTAAAATTTCTTCTAACGCTTGTGGATATGGTTTATCTGTCTCTCCTATGTATTTATTAACGACAGAGGTAACGATCGCCTCATTCGCAAGTATGGTTTCTTCGAGTGTTTGGTTTCCTACTTGGCTGTTTATGAAGTCTACGACAGAAGCTTTACCTTGCCATACCATGTCATATAGTGAGCTTACTACTTGTTGTTTTTTACCTTGTAGAAGTGTTACAAGTTCAGAAGTACGATGTTTTATAGCAGCAATACTAATGTCACTATTTTCTGCTATTATTCTTGCATACTCTTTTCCATTGGACATGGCATTGGTTAGATGTGGAGATGTAATTGCCTCTTGCATTTTGGTCATTATCTGGCTCGTAACAATAGTCTGGTCTAATGCTGTAGTTATGTTCATTGTGCCACTTGCCGCAAGAACAAGTTGAGCACGCTGTTCGATGGGTTGTTTGTATTTTTGTTTTATATTTGTTATTCTGGTTTCTATCATATCTCTTTCTCGTGGTGTAGCATCTGTTCTAATAGAAATAGTATTATTATTATCAGCGGCCATAATAGACATGTTGTTCTAATATACCTAAATATTATATAAAATGGGATGATAATATGAAATGAAGTAATATATATATATATTATTTCATTTAGCATGTGTATATATGATGTATGTTTATGCTGTCTGTGCTTCTCCTCGTTTTGACAATAGATACACGAGTGCAATGATGACCAATATGACTAGAAAAATAGTCAAGTATGGTGGTGTGGAGGATGTGTCTTCCTTTTTCTTGGAGTCTTTTGACGCGCATGCGTTGTCGTCGTTTGTGATTCCGTCCCATGATAGGTTACAATTATCTCTGAATATCTTTCCCGCCTCGCATCTCCTACTTGGTTGTGCCCAATAGGTGAGATTAACCCCCTCGCTTCCGAAACTGCTTACATCACATCTTCCTAAATTGTGAGGGTTTGTGCAATGTTTTCCAGTTCCTGTAGCGTCTTCCCAGTAGTCAGGACATACCGCTATAGTAGGTGGCCATGTATCGTTATCTAATTTTGAGTTTGCTAAAAGATACCCAATAATGGAAAGCATGATGATGAGAATGACGCATGCAATGCCAACAACTTTAGATTGAAAAGGATCTAAACCAAGCATAGTAATGATATATATATATAGTAGTGATATTTTAGTACGTCTGTAAAAAATAAAGTATCACGATAGGATATATTAGAATGACAAGTCGAACACAGAGAGAACCAAACTATAATGGTCGTGTAAATATAATGGAGCCAGAAGCCGACACGTCAAAGTTGTTTAAATTGTACGATAGGAGGCCAGTGTCCGACCCCGCATCGTTTAGGAATGCGACGCAGGGTATATGGAATCCTACCGCACTATCCGATGCATTTTTTTCTAGTGAGAATATGCGCATAATCCAAAATGGTATTAAATCTGGTGTATATAAGAAATCGAATAATCAGTATCGCATATGTGATCAAAACCCTGACACGCTTAATATTATTATGCGCAGCATATTCCTTGAGAAGGCCGAGAATTCAAAAGATAGTGTTACCCAACAAATAGTGGTTCTAAACAATCACGTTCTTGATTATGCTGTCCCTCAAGTGTATGGTGCGACAGTATCCTACAACAAGTATTTACGTGATGCAAGTACTTTGGTTCAGCCCATGTCTCATCCTATAATGTCGTCTTATCCTAAGCAACTTCCTCGTACTCAGTTTGGTTTTAGTAAGGAAGAGTAATGAATATAATACAAAATAGAATGAACTTATATAATCACAACACAACATAAACCTAATCATTTATGTATCTATATTATGAATATTCCCAATCTAGATACATTACTTATTCGAGATGAAATATCTGCAAGTATTCGCAGATTTTTGTTAGAGTTTGAGAATAGTAAGCATGATTTAACCCAGAAGCGTGGTATCTATTTATATGGTGGTTCTGGATGTGGTAAGACGGAGTTTATTAAGAATATTTTGAAAAGTATAAATTATGATTCCGTATTATTTGATGCTGGTGATATACGCAATAAGGGTGTGATTGAATCATTGGCCCGTCCGAATATGTCAAATGCAAATATAATGAGTACCCTTACAAAAAAGAAGAAGCCTATTGCAATTATCATGGATGAGATTGATGGAATGAACAGTGGTGATAAGGGTGGTATAAATACTCTTATTAAGTTGATTCGTCCTAAGAAAACAAAAAAGCAACGAAATGAAGAAGTATGTAACTCTCCAATTATTTGTATAAGTAACCATCATACAGATAAGAAAATTAAAGAACTAATGAAGGTGTGTAATGTATTTGAGCTTCCTGCTATTGGAATGCTCCAGTTGAATGAAATTGTGAAAATCGTGATGCCTAGAGTGAGTGTTCAATGTAGAAACTATATTGCAAATAACATACAAGGTGACTTACGTCGTGTGGCTACATTACATGCTATATACACAAAGTGTCCTGGTCGTGTAACAATGGGATTGTTAAAAACGATAATGTTTCCCAAGTGTTGTAACGATGATACGAAACAGATTACCACAGGGTTATTTGATAATATGCACAATATTGAAGAACATAATATTATAATGAATGAGACGGACCGTACAATTGTTGGATTATTATGGCATGAGAATGTGATTGATGTCTTACAACGAATACCAAATAAAGAGCATGGAATGTTAATGTATTTAGAATTTCTTACAAATATATGTTATTCTGATTATATTGATCGGATCACATTTCAAAAGCAGATATGGCAATTTAATGAGTTAAGTTCCCTTATGAAAACTTTCTATAATAGTTTTATTTTACACAATAATAATTTTGGTATATCAGATTCAACATTGTCTAGCGTTAGGTTTACAAAAGTATTAACTAAATACTCAACGGAATATAATAATTCCCTTTTTATTAACAATATGTGTCAACAGGTTGGTATGGATAAGAAGGATATGTTTCTGTTTTTTAGGTCATTAGGTGATGATGAGAATAGTGAAACTCGAAGAAGTCTTTCTGATAATTATGACATTACAAAGTTGGATATTAGTCGCATCGATCGATATTTAGACAAACACGTATTAGATATTGCTGATACAACAGTACCTAGGTCTATTTGTGATGGAGATGGTGATATATAGAAGTAGTTTGACGTGTGTATAGTGAAATAATAATGTTTAAGTATAGTAAGTACGGTTATTATGAGCAAATCAACAAAATCATCATCTCGTGTAAAGAGTGCAAGAGATACGTCAACATCAAAAAAATTAGATAAAGAAACTCTTATTAGTCTCGTGAAGTCTATAGTAATAAGTGGTGTGAAACTTACGGTTCATGTGATTCTTGGTATTATATGTATTCAACAATGTCGTATATCCCAATCTGGTATTTTACCCACATGTGATAGTACAGCACCATATACAGATAAGAAAATCGTAATGGAACAGATCCATATGGATTATCTAACCACAACCGACAAAAGTGTAGAGAAGTCTATCAAAGCAACGTATCCCATAGACCCCAACCTGCAGTTATTTCAAGACTCTTATTTGTTGCGTACAATCCGCGATTGGACGATAGGTGCTCAATCGAGTAATTTTACCTATTATATGGGTACATGTATGAAGTCTTCTGCGATTGCTTATTATTCAATGCATAAAAATTTATATGGGTTTGTAAACTCTTGGTTTCCCCAATGGTTTATTATGTATATGTCGTTTACACTTATTCCCATTATATTTCAGATTTCAGGGTTTTGGGCGTTTTGTGTGTTTGTATTTGGTTCAATCATGAACTGGGGCTTGCTTCTTGAGTTGCCTACAATCACAAAAGAAAATCCAACAAGGAAATCATGGCGGTATGACCATGGTATTTGGACATGGCCTTCGTCTCCATTTACAATATTAATTCTCTTTATTGTGATATGTGCTCTCCCTCTTTCAGTTGGTACAGGAGCAGTATTAGCAATCTTTTTAGGTTTAAGCACATTATTCACTCGAACCCAGTTATTGTATTCCAAAAAGGGTCAAATAAACGATGTAATGGCATCTGTTTCGAAAACAAATGAAATGTCAGAAACTGAACACGCAACCCCTGTAGAAGGTGTTGACGGGTCAACCGATGCCACTACAAGGCCTATGACTGGAGGAGGAACTTCTGATAATGATGGTGATAAGAAACCAACCCCTGAAGAAAAACAGGCTGCAAAAGAAGCAAGTTGTAATATTTCTAATAAAACAACATCATCTAAGAAGGAGATTTTTTCCATAACAAATCAGATAGCTTTGACATTTAAGGTCTATCGCCATATCATCATGATTATAATGACAATCTATATGCTTATGGACATTTATTCTGTGTTAGGAACGAGTTATTTACTTGCTGGAATATTTGCAGCACTTATAATGTATTACTTTACTGATGTGTATAAAAAATATAAGATTTCTGCATGCGATAACTTTACCGAAGGGTTAATTGGTTATACAAGCAGTTTCCGCGAATGCAACCTTGAGCCAGCTGAACCTATGAAAGAAGAAGAGGCAGAGCGTGCAGGGTTTCCAGATATTTTTGATAAAATGGCTAAGTTATACTCATCTATGAATCCAATGAATGCAGCATTGGGTGCAGTAGCGGGTGCAGCATCGGGTGAAGTTAACCCAATAGGTGCAGCAATGGGTGCAGTAGCGGATGCAACAGAGGGTGCAGAAGATAGTCCTAAGACTGAAACATCATCAGATGATAGTTCTGATTCAAAATAAATGAAATTATTGTGAGGTGATAATAGAAAGAACCTCTTGTAGGTTTTCCATGTCATTATCGATAATGGGTTCTATTTCATGTAAATAAAAAAGACGTTTGGTTGCTCTAAGATTATTATATTCTGTAATTTGTTTCATGGTATATGGAGAACTATTTGGTATGATTTTAATAGAATTATAATCATATATTTTCACATATAATTGATCTATATTGGTTATATGTTCATTTATGAGTTCATTATAGCGCATTTTTTCATATAATTGTTCAAAATCTTTTTCCTCACTGTCAGAGTTATCAGAATTAAATGCATGTAATATTCGTGTTTTTCTTATTTGTTCATGATAATCCGTGTCAATATCTATAATCATTTCTGTAGTAAACTCTGGAATGAGTATTTCATCTATGTTGTTTTCAATGTCGTTATTCATATTCCTTATCGTGAAAATATATATTAAGTATTTTTTAAGGATAATAGTATAGAGATATTTGTTATATGTATATTGGGGACCCCCCATTATCCCGATTTAGCTCAGTTGGTAGAGCATTTGACTGTAGTTGTGCTAAAAGATATCGAAATGTCACCTGTTCGAATCAGGTAATCGGGAAAACTTTTTACGTAATTATGTTACGTAAAAAGAAAACATTTATGTCTGTATATTATTCTGGTTCGCGCAACGTAAGATTTCTATTACATAAATTGAAATAATTATATGTTATCCAGAACATGTATATCCCTTGTCCCCTCTTCATTCTTGTAATGGTGTGTTATCAATCTAACATGACTGGTACGACTGAAGAAATTCGTATTGCAAACTACAAAAAACAATATGACACTATGTATTCCACCGTGCAAACGGCCATCACAAATGGTGATAATGTAGTTATATGTGGTCCTGGTCGCAGTGGGAAATCACATCTAACAACTTCTCTACGCGAAGTATTGCAACAAAACGGTTATAAAACGTATTACGGATTTCAAGACTACAAACAATGCCATAGGCATTTAGATACAAAGTTTTGGATTGAAGAATTAGACACACGTAGACATACGTTGAGTGGTATACTGCATAATTATAAATATATAGAACTCACACTACAATATGATCCAGATTGGGACGACATATATTAGACTACATGACTAATCTGTAAATGTTCATTTAGACTGCATTCATAAGGCGTTTAACAATAAATAATATAGCACACATAACAATACTGTTAAAGAGGATGCCATAGAGATTCATATTTCCATCTGTGTTAAATAGTCCTGGAATAAACTTAGTTTCGTACTTTTTGGTTGCAGGCATTTGAGAGATAAAGTACAGCATAGCTGCAAGTACAGGTGTCTGAAGTTCGTCGTACAGATCTTCAACTGTTTTCGTCGCTGAATCTGATTTCTCATGTTCGCGCAGAATGTTTTCATTGGATATATAATCTTTGATATAATCAGCGTTTTCTGATGGGGGTACGTAGTTTGGTTTGACTGTTTCGTCTACAGCAACCCCCGCTTCTGACATAGGGATGTCGCGAGTAGGGAGTGAAGTGTTACCATTATTTGACATTTTCTGTATGCCTGATACGAGTTCTGCGATAGTAGATTGAGACAGTTCAACTGGCGGTTGAGCAGACGGTTGACCTCCACCCATTTGTGTATTTACACTCGCCTGCATATTGCTAATAACATTGTTCTGTTCGACAGCACTGAGTTGAACATTTCCTCCAATGGAACCTCCTCCAGCAGGGTCAGTCGGAAGCGACGCGATGTTCGACATAATCTACTCTATAAATACATAGTTTGTATTCCTACATTACGCGCAATGTGTGTATAAATTAGTATGTAACCGAATTTGCATTTTTCGAACATTGTCGTGTTTCGTGCGAAAACTTGTAGCACTTATTAGCATGTTTAAATGTTTTGTCCTCCACCTCACTCATGTCTGGAGCCTTAAATATGATACAGTTACGGTTCTGACACGACATGCGGAAAAGAGTTGCAAGACCGAAGCCTAAAATAGCGGACATAATATGTCGTCCTGTATCGGATTGTACAAACTTTGATAAATGCATGATATAGTATGTCAATATAATGTATTTTGCTTAATTCTGAACAGGTATTTGGCTGATTTCATTTTCATCTGTTGGACAGTCAACTTCTGTTGATTTAAATGTAAAGCAGTTGTCAGCCTTGTCTTTGTATTGGATGCGATTTGCGTTTTCTGGTGTGGGAAATACATATACTACATGTTCTTCTGGGCCCCATATGTATACGATAAATAGTCCGATTGCTAAACTAATAATGAATGTGTATATAGAAAGATACTTTGAAATCATTTGGATCTACACTACTAGTGTACAGTAGATATTTTATTATGGAAAATGGCTATGTTGTGAGATAATCATCAATATTCATAATTGCTTCAATCATATCATCGTGTGTTTCTTTTAATGCTCGTTTGGCAGTCGTATAATCACAACCAGTTTGAACCATAACCAATGATTCGTTTTCAGTGGCGTCGTCTGGAATGGTGTTTTCAATGTCTGCTTGTATTTTTGATTGTCTATCCCACTCACGATGAAGCCATTTATCACTCCCGTCATTTGCGACAATATTTACCAACATATTGTCTACAGACTTGGTAGTATATCGTCCATTAACACATAATAATATTTCAACCTTATTTTTGGTAATAAACCGCATAATATTGGAGATTACCTCATCTGAAACATCAGATGTATCTTGTGGTTCTATTACACTAAATGATGAACGAGCAATATCAATATAAAGTGGAAGAGGTTGGGTTGCAACTTCATTATCTATCTCTTGTTCTGATACTGTTTTTTGTATTTTTCCTGGAAACATTCTTTCGTATTCCCGTAATCGTTCTAATAGTTTTTTGCTTTTGACCGTTTCTGTAATTGCTTTAATGCGTTCTTTATTAATACGTTCAGTTGCTTGTTCCATTACTAGTTCAATGTCTTTACGACGCATCGTTTCCATTCTTATTTTATTTTGTTCTTCTAATTGTCTTTGTTTAAGTTTCTTATTGATTTGTATTTGATTAACAACTTCTTCTTTATGTGATATATCACCCAAAGTATAATTAATAATAAGATCATCGATATCTTTAATAAAAAAATCATGCATCCAATCATTGTTTAAAAAATCGTTTAGTTTGATATTCTTATCAATCTTGCATGTAGGGGTTGGCGCGTCTTTAATAACATGGCTTTTATCGTATGTGTTTTGTGTATGAGAAAACAATAATGTAGTCTTTAAAGGATCTAATTGGATAAATGGTATAGTGTATCCTTTTAAGAAAGATTCCTCTTCACCTACCGCTTTAAAGTCGTCATATTTTGTTTGGGTTAATAGTTTACGATGAAACGCAAATGTTCCTGCTGTTGCATGATTAGGACCGTATGGTCCCAATCGATACATTTCATTTACATGTTTGAAATATACAAATAATGTGCTTGAACCTGCACACAATGCTTTGGGGTTTTTTTGTAGCATCTCAACTGCATGCGATACGCGTTCTGGTGGATAATAGTCGTCATCATCTTGATAAACGAGTATATCTCCTTTAGTTTTTTCATGCATGAGGTTTCGTTTTTTACCAAGTATCATTTGTTTGTCATACTTAAAATATTTGACTTGTGGTATGTGAGATACAAGATCCTCTATTTTATCTGTTCCGTCGTCGATAATTACCCATTCTATTCGGTCTTTGGGGTAATCATATTCTTGAAAACATTTGATTGCCATAGGCCAAAATGGGCGACGATTAAATGTGGGTGTGCATATACTGACGAAGGGTGGTTGCTGAGTTTTCGACATATATAGAAATATACGAACATTTCTATATAATATTAGTTGTAGTTAATCTAGACTATTTTTTATTCCTTAATAGTGATTTTAGGTACGCAGTAACTCTATCTTTTCTTGTTTTCTTACCGACAGTGTTTTTATTTTTATGTTTCCGCGTATTTTTAGATGACTGAGAAGCCTTATTCTTGCGCTTGGTTTTCGACGATTTTTTAGATTTCTTCTTTTTCGTAGAATGTGACGCGAGTGAAGGCTCTGGTTTGGCATCACCGCCAGGACGATATTTGAGAAACCATTCTTCGTATTCTTTGGATGATCTATCTGATTTTAATTTGTTAAACATGATTGTTTTTTCCGCCCGCATGTCTTCAATAGTCTCTTGTCGTCCATAGCAGTTTATGCTAAATCGCTTAAGAACACCCTTTTGGTTCAATCGATTTTTCTCTTGCACTTCATATAAGAACTTGGCCATACACATAAGACGATTTAAATTATAGTATTCTCTCTTGGAGTACAAAAATGCAAGGTACAAGCTAAGCATTGTGTCAATGGTTGCAATCTGTACAGGTGACCCATCAATATGTATCTTATTGTAGTTATGACATGCCATTGGTTCGTAGATGAATGCGACTGTATCCAAATCGTTGACCATGACTTGATAATGTGGAGAAACTACCTCACCAACGCCTTCTTTGCGACAAATCTTCACACCGCTAATCCCTTTTGCATCTAATTGTTCTTTAAGAATAGTTGCAGTCATCTTAGCATCCTCTGAAAATACATCAAAGTCTGGTATGTTTTCTAATTTTTGTTTTACATGTTTTGGCATGTATTTTAGGTAAGTAGATATAGCAAATCCCCCAAAAAATACGACACCTTCTCCAACAAGAGTGTCTTTAACAATATTGTAAAGTGTTTTGTCGTCTACTAATTCTTGTGTGGCAGGAGATAGTTCTCGTTGAAACAGTGTATTTTCACAATCCATTTTTTTAAGTGGGTGATGTTTGTTCAAGAGAGAAATACGCTTCAGCACTTTTTCCCATCGACTCACATCTCCTTCAGGACGGGAGAGTTCAAGATACATAGACATACGCAGATAGTTAGGAGGACAGTATAGGATTCCCCCGACCGTATGCGCTTCCTTCTGTAGCGTGTCAAAGATGTCTTTATTTAAGTAGGTTATATCAGCCATACCGATAAAATTAACAAACACCTTATATGTGCCGTGATGTTGACCTGATTTTGCCTCTACTTCTTCAAAGCCTGCTTTGTAAAATATGTCTGCTAGTTCTTTCGCGTCCTTTACTGGATTTTTGCTGAAGAAATCATAATCAGCTAAGTCTGTTTCCTTGTTATAAAATTTGTCGTGTCTAGGTAGTAGGGCGTTAATTGCTGTGCCACCGTAGCATACAAGACGTTTTCGGCGAAGAAACTGTTCTACAATAGTTATCATCTTCTGAACCTCTGTAGAGTTGACTACACGTTTGGACTGTACTTCACCTGCCTTGTCTACTGCCGCGCGCAGTATTGCCATTTCACATTCTTGGAATGTCATTTTTGAATCGCAACTAGGGTGTCGAAACTTCATATGTAAATAGGTTCTATTTGACGTTCAATATATAATGTACGACGAAAAGAAATAATACGATGGTATGATTATTTACATTGTATACTTTGTTCCTAGTGGACCAGCTAGTTTCTTAGGTGCAAATGACAACGCAGGATCCTGTTTCTTAGGAATAGGAATACATTTCTGTATATACCTAAACTTGGCTGGTTTTAGCACAAATGCGTGGTTCTCTTTATTAAAATATAATGTTTGTTCTTCGAAGTTGACATCAGTTTCTTGGTAACGCACCGCAACCATTTGAATGCCTAAGTTTCTACATAGAACAGAACTGGGGTTGGGTGGCGATAATTCCATTTCATTAGGTATGCATATGGTCATTTGTCGGCGATTATATTCAATTAACTCGTTAGTATTAGGGTTGTTTACCACCTCATTTTGTGTTAATTGGCGCATTAATATAGATCCACTGGTCATATTTACGTATTTAAATAATGCAGGTGTGTCTGCAAATGTTCTATTTTTGTTATTGACAATAATAACTATTTTACCCATCAATGTCTCAAGAGGTACTTTACCAAAGTTTTCATAATTATTCTCATTTCCGTATTTGGTAGTGTCAAGCAATCGCCTTTCATGTGTTTTGAATATTTTCGCGAGATTATTATACATTGCAATATTGGTGCTCTTGAAACGAATATGAATAATAATGGGGTCTAAAGGGTTTGGGACTGTTCCTGCTGCGAAGGCATAACTAGTCAACATATTCATTACATCGCTAAATGGAAGGCTATTCATTGTTTCTTTTACGTAGTAGTTATTTTCTGTTGATGTAGCTACAACAGGTTCGTCTCCTATCGAGTATATCTCAAAATCTAGACCACGTGCTCCCTGTTTTATAACACTCTTTAATGCGCATGTTGATACAATTCCATTTTTATAGTCTCCAGTGCTACAGCAATTGTATGCAGTCTTAATATAGTAGTCTCGAAACATATGGTCAAAATCTCCATTATTTGTAGAAGTATATGCTGAACTTATTTTCCCATTCATTGTTCCATAAAGGCTGTTGAACTTTTTACACGTAGTTGATTCTTTAGTAGATAAAGAATAAAACCACCAAACTAGATAGATAATAACAATAACGATAAGGCTCATTAAGAGACCAATAATGGTATTCTTATTAAGGTTCTTTATATTCGCAACTATATCGGGTTTAGTAGAGGTATTGGATGTTTCCATAGTCTGTCTAAGGTACTGCGATATTTTTTTATTTAATGAATATACTAAAATATTGTCAATGTCAATATAGTATAAATATTTATATACAAGTACAGTAGTAACAAGAAGATATGCCAGGTGGACTTATGCAACTTGCAAAACATGGCGATAAAGATATTATTCTGACTGGAAATCCAAGCAAATCTTTCTTCAAGGTTGCCTACAGTAAACATACTAACTTTGCTCTACAGAAGTTTCGTGTGGATTTTGAAGGCACCCGTTCCCTCCGCATGAGTGAAGAAACAACGATGTCATTTAAGATCCCGCGTTACGCTGATCTTCTTATGGATACATTTATATCGGTAAGTCTACCTCATATATGGTCTCCCATAATGCCTCCAACAACAACAGACACAAATCCTAATTTAAACACTGGAGTGTGGGTTCCGTATGAATTTAAATGGATTGAACACTTGGGTGCTATGATGATATCAAATATATCCATTACCTGTGGTAACTTTACCATACAAGAGTACAGCGGCGATTACCTGCTTTCTATGGTACAACGTGACCTTCCTGTCGATAAAAGGGAACTTTTTTATCGCATGACAGGACACACGCCTGAACATAATGATCCGTCTAACTCAGGATCACGTGTTAATGTATATCCAAGCGCATTTTATACTGAATCGCAAAATGGTGCAGAACCATCTATTCGTGGACGACAACTTCTTATTCCTATTAATGCATGGTTTTCAATGAAGCCACAGAGCGCAGTTCCACTAGTGAGCCTCCAGTACAATGAAATGCACATTAATGTGACATTTCGTCCAGTTCAACAACTTTTCAAAATTCGTGATGTGTTAGATAGTGAAAATAATTATCCATACATTGCACCCAACTTTAACCAAGAATATATGCAGTTCTATCGTTTTCTACAGACACCTCCTGACGTAACGTTGAGTTCTAGTTCCTATGTAGACCGTAGAACAGGATGGAATGCAGATGTGCATCTTATCTGTACCTATGGGTTTTTGTCAAAAGAGGAGCAGAGACTGTTTGCTGCAAAGGAACAAAAATATCTTATCAAACAAGTACGTGAACATACCATGAAAAATGTCGCAGGTACAAAAAAGTTCGAACTAGATACACATGGTCTAACAAGTGGTCTCATGATCGCATTCAAACGCAATGACATTCATATGCGTAATGAGTGGTCTAATCGAACCAACTGGCCCTACAATTATATTCCATACGATATTTCTCCTGCACCTAGTGCATCATTTGCAACCATAACCCCTACTACCCACCCAATTACTCGTGTGCACCCCAATGGAACGACAGAACAAATATTTGTAGGACCAGGAGTGAATGCAAACGGCATGCAGACAGGGTGGTATTTGACAGGAGACTACAAAATCGAAAATACAAAAGACATAATGGAGAACATGGCAATATTATTTGATGGAAACTACAGAGAAAACAGCCTTCCTGCAGCGGTATTTGAATATGCCGAGAAATACGCGCGCAATACAGGACACGCTGAAGATGGTCTTTATTGTTATAACTTTTCGATAAATGACACTCCCTATACTAGTCAGCCTAGTGGCGCTGCAAACTTATCATCATTCGAAACAATTGAACTCGAAATTACCACTATGGTTCCTCCACTGGACGCCAATGCACAAACGTTGGCAATCTGTGACCCTGAGACAGGTGCGCTAGTAGCGATCAACAAGCCATCGTGGCGCATATACGACTACAACTACGACCTCACAGTGTTCGAAGAAAAGTACAACATTCTTCATTTTGTATCTGGAAACTGTGGTGTGACATACATGGCCTAAAGCCTAGGGTATGTTACAGTAAGTAAAACATGGGAACGCATTGCGTTTCTATGTGTTACAGTTACATTACATATTGAATACGATTAGCGACGTCTAGAACGGTGTCTCCTTGTGGGTTTCCTAGCGTTATTGGATTTTTTGGTTTTTCTAGACTTCTTAGATTTCTTAATGCTTTTCTTAGCGTGCTTCTTTGATTTTTTATTTTTTCTGGTTTTACGTTTTTTACCTCCAAACGTAAGACCTCCTTTTTCCGCGTTGGAAAAATTATCCTGGTCCGTTTTCTCGTATCGTCCGTGGTATCCCACATATGGGTCCTCAAGATGGATATGCGCCCTTGTCATTGCGGGTCTATCAATTGGATCTAAAGCCATATATGCTTTATATGCCTTCTCTCTGGCTTCTTGTTCTTCTTTCTGTCGCCTTTCGAGTTCGTCTTTTTCCAATCTCTTTATAATATCACTTCTTTCACGAAGACGTTCACGTTGTTCTGGGTGTTTTGTCCATGTATCAACAAGACTATGATGTATATGTTTTCTTTCATCTTCGATTTCCTTAATAGGTGAGGGTATATTTACGTCCTTACCACTTCTATAGTCATTTATCTGTTTGGTTGCCTCATCTGGTGTTAAAAGTGACATTTTCATACCTCTTGGACTGGAGGTAGTGCTTACTGATTCGACTACAGATACTGGAGATTGGGATCCAGCTTTTCTTTTTTTTTCATTTTCTTGCCTCATTAAGTCTTTACTCTCTTGTCGTTGAAGAAATGGCATTGTAATTATATATATATTATAACGCAACATAATTTATTTTAATTTTCACTAGTCTCCTCTATTTTTTCTTTTGATAATGGTAATTGAACAAGATCATTCCCTTCAGAATTACTGTCGCCCATTTCATCAATGGGTGGAGGTGGTGGAACAAATCCTTCATCAGAGCTGCTTAATTCCATGTCACTAATAGGAGGGGGTGGTGGCACAGGTGCATCATCAGATGAAGTATCAACAGTATCACCAATATGGATACGTGGTAATGTATCTCCGTCATTAGAGCCTGTATCAGAAACGTCTGATACTGCTTCAGATACGTCAGATTCTGCATCGGATTCATCTGCATCTTCTAGAAGAACAGTCGTATCCATAGGTGAAAGATCAATATCTGCTTGGTCTGGCTGAGTGTCTGATAAAATAGCTGGCATTTCAGGTAATAATGCAGTCACTGTTGAAGCAATATTTGGAATAGAAGGTGGAACAAACTCTGTCTCTTCTTCTTTGTTCTCTTCAGGGTTTTTTAATTTTTTACCGATGGTAAAGCTTTCGATTTTTGGTTCATGATCATCTAATAACCAGCTGCTTAATGTAGAAGGTTCTTGGAACAATGTATATATAGTTGGTTTATCACGACGTTCTACAGCCATACGTGCATACTTATCCTTGTTTAGGTTATCAATATTTGTGCGCATTTCATTTGCATAAAGTTGTATGCTGTCTCTGATAAACTGTTTGTTTCCTGTGCGTGCATAGTCTTTCATATGTGTCTTAATTGCTGCCACATGTTGATTTAAAAGTTCTGTTTTATTATAAATATCCAATTGTTTACCTTTATTGTCTGCTAAAGACGCACTCATGAATGATGTTTCAATATTGCTTGCATAATCACGATTTTTCATAACAATATCACGTTTTTTCTGAACTTGTTCATTTGCAAGTTGTTCTTCTTGATATGCATCATGTGTATCAACCATTGCGTCTCCAGTGATATATCCAAACATACCATCATTTGTAAGACGTATGACATTTTTTCCATATGTATGAAGACCTTCTAATTCGCTTGCACGTTGTTTACGAACATCATATGGAATATCAGTTTTTAGCTTAATATCTAGCTGACATGGATTTTGTGTATCCCCGCACTTAGCTGTATGAGTAGTATTTTCAGTATTAGATGTGATTGAAAAAACGCTTCCAACCTTTCTTCCACAACTGACACATGATGGTGTAAACCTGCGAAACATGTCACGTCTCTCTTTATTTGATTTAGTTGCACGTTTAATTGCGTTTTTTTTAGTGGATATATCATTCTCATATCTAGACTTAAGTTGATAGAACCTGTATAATGCGTTTGTGTACTTTTGAACAATGTTTTCTTCTGAATGATAGTTACTGCTATTAGTATCGCTAGATAACATCGATGAGTTCTCTGTATTCATACAACTGTATATGTAGTATACCATTATTTTTTTACACCGCATCATACTCGTTCTCCCAGGATGGAAGGCCAGTAATGTTTGCATGTCTTTGGTTCTTCTTAGCCTCTTGGTAATTCTGAATACGTGACAGAATATAATGTTGTTTTTCTCTATCCTTTAGCATTTTTTGTGACGGAGTAGGTTTACCTCTGTATTTGTAGTAAAGTAATGATCCAAAAACAAATATAACCACGCATGCAATCGAAATATTTAACATATCGTTGTAATACTTCTTCTTGAATGCTGCGCAGTGGTGAAGCGTTTCTCCTAAGAAGTATCGTGTTCCTGGTTCTACCAATCTGGGTGTTGTATGTATCTCTGAAAAAGAATCCATTGTGGGTAGTACACCTTCCTTTTATTATATCTCTGTAAAATAGACACACAAATGTTAGAAAAAACATCAAGTTCATCAACTGACAACAGTACTTCTGCAATAACGTTTACATTGATATTATATATTTTGTATTTTATGTATCTCAAACCAGTTCTAACTCTTGATATAGTAAACGATAGTAAAAAATATGACCAGGCTATAAAAGGGATATATGCCAGTACTGGTATTCTTTTCGTATGTGTGATCGCTTTGCAGGTTCTCTTCAATACAATAGGATTCCAGTCTAAATGTCAAGGTGATTTTATGAAAAACTTTGGAAAGATATTTGGTCCTACATTTTTTCCATGGTTTATCATCATGGGAAGTGTGATGACTGCTCTTCTTGTGGCTCCAGGGTTCAAAGGCGCATTTTCTAATGTATTAGGGTACTATGCTGTAGCAAACTCTGCTAATGATATATTAGTCGCTCTTCTTGTTCCTAGTCCTGAGAGTGATAGTGATACAAAAGATTCATCTAGCGATGATGGCCAAATGAATAAGACGGCCGATGCAATCATGAAGATTGCTGGTAATACATCTCTTTTAATAAATCAAATCACCCCATCCAACTTTGTTGAATTCTGGAATGGAATAATTGTTCCTTTAATGAAACCTGAATATAAACAAGACTCAAGTCAAGCCAACGAACTCAAAGAAAAACTTTTAGAAAATGTGGTATTGAGAGATAATATTGGTGAAGCATGTTGGTATATCTACACAACGATTCTTCTTGTAACTGTAGTTAAGTCAAATATAGCAGAGATTCCATGTCAAACATCGGTTGCAGCAATTCATGAAAGTGTAGACAAGGTTACCAAAAAACAAGACGCGATTGATGTGGAAAATAAGAAAAAGGAAGCAGTCACCTACAAAGGTTAAATTAGACTATTTAGCTTGATGTATATTCATTATGATCTAATAGACAATAATGAATCATTTAGAAATATATAATCTTTGGTTGTCATTACAGTATAGGTTTCAAGCAGTAGAACTGTACAAACAGATAGCATAGAATGGCTAATATAATAGAAACCATCCATATCGGGATGATGGTCTTCTTTCTAAAGCCCAGTCCGAACTGACGAATACTACCGTCTTCTTCAAAGAGAAAATGAGGCGCACCATATATGATGATTAAAAAGAACCCAGTGAATAAGAATAGTGCGAAGTATGTAGGATTTTTTATAATGTCACGTTGGTTCATTGTCGACGTAGATACTGTACTCTATTACGATAAAAAAGGACGCGACGGGACTTGTTTATAACAATATTCTAATTCTATCTGTTTTTTAATATTCATCATAATCTTCATCTTCATCGCCATATGGGTCACCATCTGCGTCATCGCCGCGAACTCGTGACAGGTCGCGTTCATCTTCGTCTTCATCAACTTGGCGATCCATTTCGGCTAAATAGTCGTCTTGATATTGTTCCATATTTTCATCTGTGACACCATGTTTTTGGGTTCTGATACGTTGTTCAATCTCTTGCATTTTGTCTGCGAACTCACGTTCGTTGTCATAGTCATCCTTCACATGAAACCTTAAACTTTTCTGTAGGCCTTTTCCCCAGACACCTTGTTTATTTGCCTTTTTGATAGTATCTAGGTCACGGTCGGATTGGTCTCTTATGTTCTCTAGACGAGTCGTAATAAGTTGTTTCTCTCCCTCACGTATTTTAAAGTTAGTATCCATGATTTTTAAGTACGATTTTTGAATGATATCTTTGTGGTTATGCATCATTAGTATGTATTGATGCAGTAGTTGTGCAGTGGTGCTTCTCATCTTCTTCATATCACTCATGTAAAGACTAGGATCAACAGTTGGTATATCACTAGTCTCTCTATTACGAAGATCATCACTAGAATATTCATTGGTTGTTTCTATATTTAACATTTGTTCATCGGATGATAGTTCGATGTATGCGTTCATGATTGACAACATGTAGTATTCAAACAACATTTTACAAGTGGTCTTATCTAATACAGATACAATAGGTGGTTGTTTGTCATTCGATGTGGGTATTTCGGTAAAGTAAGGGGTATGTTTCGCCAGTTTGTTTATTATATCACATTTGGATTCTATAGTAGAAAGAATGTGCTTAATACTTGGCTTGTCATAAAATGATTCTAAATCTTCATAATCTTTTTCGACTGCAGAGTTAATCGCATCGACGGCATTTCGCGACAAAGAATTACGCTTTGCGGTCGACATAGACATTGTAGTTCCGTGGTTAACCTGATTTTCGATTGCATGTGGAAACACTCTAGTTAGGTTTTGGATATAAGTGCTGATAAATGAAAATAGATTGTAGAAACTATTGCTATGTGCTATATCATTTTGGCTTGCATTATCCTCGTCCCACGATGAAATCCCACGTAAGAACGTAGTTATAATAGTTTTATGTGAAGGTGTCATATTGACATGATCATCAATGAAATTATTAATATTTTTTCTCATATATTCACTCTGTTTCGATAATGCATTACGTAACGCACGGACATCAGGTGATGAACGATATGTGTCGTAATCGAATGTATCAAGAACAATATCCAAGTGGCGCATAATCTCTGCAATAGGATGTTCTTCATCATCCATGGTTTCTCTACATCGCGCAATTATGTTGCGCAATTGTTGAACTTGCGTTACCATTCCCGTATCGTATTGTGTATTTATCTTGTTTTTTGCTCCACTAACCCGTAGGAGTTTCTCTAGGAATACGCCGTCGTATACTTTTCCTTGATCTTTCAGTTTTCGTATCTTTTCGGATATAGCGTCTACATTGGAAAAGTTTTCTGGTTTCCCGCCACATATGGATTCCAAATCATCGTCTAATATTTCTTGTCGATTAAACCGACATATAGATATAAATGCTTGATAAATTGTTGTTTCGTTATAGTCATTTCCAAGTGGTGCACGTGCGTTTTTGTCGTTAATGTCGCAAAAAATAGTAAATGCTCGCGATAAACGTTTTACATCAGATACAATATTGCGCATTCCATGTAGTATATCCTCGCTGCGTGGTAGGTCTCCGTTGAGCCTTGAAAAATATTCATGTTGTGTCTTTCCTAGTGAATTGTTCCCAAAGTTATCAATAAAGAGTTCGTCAGTGCTGTCTCGATGTCCTTTGACTTCGTTAATTATTTGTTGAATACCCACCTGATAAGCCAATGAGTACTGAACCAACTTTCCCTGAATGACATCTAGTTTGCTCCATTGTGCTGAACTACCGATTTTGATGTCTGATATGAGCATTTCTCTGAACCCTGTAACAACGGGTTCTAATTTAGACAATCTAACGATGCGTAGTGGTGGCATAAATGTAGTCCATTGTTCAACACGATTTTCATCAAGTATGTTTTCATCTGGATGTTCAATTAGATGTTCTCTCTTTGTGTTTATTTTGGAAATGACATCAGCGTATGTGATGTAATAGGTCTCAATATACAATCTAATCTTTTTCATGATGGTCTCAAGGGATTTTCGACGAAGCACGCTCCATGGACCTATTGTGGTAGTTCCTTTGCGTGCAACGCATGCTAGGTATGTCAGTCCACTGACGTCGCCATCACCATCGATTGGGTACCCTGTGAAAGAACGCACGCACCCTGGATAGGTTTTCTTGGTAACAATTGACGGTATAGCCGTCTGTATTCCGATAAGGATTGCACCAAGAGTAAGATACATGATAATTTCGCCATAATATATATCGTATGTGATAGATTTTTTTCCCTCGACGGATTTGGAAGCGATATATTCTTTGTATTTTGCTTCCGACATAACAACATTAGGAGCAGTCATGATAGTGGACGCAATTTTTATAATAAACTCAGTTTGGTTTACTAGATTGATATTCATGAACCCTGCAATTGCAGTAGTTATTTTATACATAATTCTTGTTTCATGTGTGGTGTATTTTAGTACTGTATTATGCGCTTTACGAACCTCACTCAAGTACTTTGTTTCAAAGTCTTCCTCTGATACTCCACGACTAACAATTTTGTGTCCATTATCATATCCTTCCTCTGTATCAAAATCTTTGCGTGCGATTGTTTGTCCGCTGAATTTATCTACCCAGTAGGCTCCGTCGTCACTCTCTGCGCCATTTTCACGAATGATGCGTTGTAGTGCGTTCTTGTATGCAGGTCGCGAATAATTATTACCATCTTCCATCCACGCAAGTGCAAGTTCATGCATAAACACTGGTATAATTGGGGTTTTAGTGGTTTTACAATATCTCCATCTGCGAGCATTGCCTCCATTAGCGTCACATATGTCTCCGTCCACGCATTCTTCTGTGTAACGATTAATAAAAAATAACAAGTCTGTGTACTTACTATTAAGGTCTTTTTGAGCCACAATCTCTTGTTTGAGGTTCATCACTGGTGATTGTGGCTTGACTTGTGATACACCACTTGCGACCATTTCTGATCCAATTGCAAACTGTTTTAGATCGTATTTGCATAGTTCGTAAGTGCGTCGTGACTTTAAAACTTTGGTGAGATGTTGACTTTGTGCGACACGTGTTGCAAGATAGTTTTTCAGTTCTTGTGCAGTTGCTGCTTCTTTTTCGTCAAATCGATTAATAATTTCTTTCAATATATTTTCGTGCATCAACGCCTTGGATTCAGATACGGGAGTACATTTATCTTGTGCACTCATTGCGGTTTCATTGTAAACACATCCTGGTTCTAGACTACAGTTGAGAGCAGCGTTGTCGCTTGGAAGGGTTGCGCTCATTTGTTGGTCAATTTTCCAAGTATCATTATTGCGCTTAAAGTATAATACTGTCCCATCGGTGTTGTCGTGTAATATTGCGTATTCTCCATCACGAACCCGTTTTTTCCCTGTAATAAGTGTTTCTGTTAGATGAACTATCTCTGTATCGGGGACTGAATTGGGTTTCATTCCGCGTACTTTTCCATGAATAAACATGAAAAAGTTTTCAGGTGTCATCTTTGAGTATTCTGCATCGAACTTTTCAACGGTATTCGTAAATGGCTCTTTCACTTTAATTAACAATGTGTAATTGGTGTCGTCATACTTTCTATCAAAATATATAGTTGTTTTATTGTCTTTTTCCATCTCTTCTTGAGAGAAGTATTGTTTTGCGATTATCGCCATTTTGCATTTGTTTTCATCCTTTTTTGCATCATCTTTATCTGTATTCGATACAGTGTCTTCTCTAAATACGTCTAGCATGGTGTCTACTTTTTCATGGACAAGAATATCAGATGTTTCACGTGATATTACATCGGTGAGTGCCCTTCCGAAATCTAAATTAACCATTTTGGAAAGTAGTTCACTAGTTGAGTAATTCAATCCAGCTTGATTATATTGGTATGCAATTGAAAGTTGCGATTGGTCTGTATATAGACTACTAATAGGTTTTGATGAGAACTGGTTGGAGTGTGAGAACTTTTTGATACGTGAAAGAATTTTCCATCGCAGTTTTTTATCATCAAGATACTGAGAAATATTTTTATTCACATGTTTTTTAATATCTGAATATTGTGTTTCTGTAATATCTTCTGCATATATGCTGTATGGTTCAAGAAGTTTTATAAACTCATGAGTGTTTAGTTGTTCTTTCATTTTGTTTGCCAATATGTCGACCAGTTTTTTTGTGGTTGGAACAATGGAATCAATATAATTCTCAAAACTTGTATCTTTTATATCTGGTCCCAACTGGTAATTGGTAAAGTTATTGTATGTTGAACGATTATATTTGCTATTATTAGTAAGACTATCTATAGTAACTGTGTGAACTCTCGTCTTTTTCCCCAATGTTTTAAAGTAAGTGGAGTACATGGTACTGTATAGAGCTTTCTGATCAATAGAGGCTGTTGGTCTAGACACTAGAGAGAAACGCGCGATCGAATAAGGAAGTGTCATAATAGACCGAATTGCCATACGTTCACCAGAAGAGACAGGAAGACGTGGTGTTCTCTCTGCATTGTTCATATTAGGATCTCTAGTGGTTAGTAATTTAGTTGGTGCGAGGTATTGTTGTTTTACCATACGTGTTGTAGAAACAGACGAGGTGCCTGAAACACACGACGATTTAAAATTATTGATGTTATTAGTAACTGAATACTGGTCAATAGGTGTTTCAACCATAGCAATGATATTATCGTCTTCGACATTTGGTTCATCAAATGGTGCAAATGTATTCGCCAGAGAGGATATATGCTGTTTGTATTTGTTAATCACATCGTTATTTGTACCTCTCATATATGATTGTTCACTTGCGTTATGAACTGTTTCAAGTTCATCCATAAGATTAAAACTATAAATGTCTTCAATATTTTCATCTGCGGGAACAGGAATATCATATATTTTTTTTACCGTTTTAGTAATCGGAATAACCCATAATAAGGGGCTTCGCATACGTGCAATATCTTCTACTATTGGTTTCCAATCATCAGTATTGGTTTTTATACCTGTTACATTAAAATATTTGTCCATTAGAGAGAATGTCTCTCTTAGTTGAGTGTATCGTTCAACTTCAATTGCTAGACTGTTAGTACTTCTAAAGCCTTTTGATTCTGGATTTTGTTTCATAATTAGGTCATCCAATAAATCATCTGTTTGTGCCATAAGTGTGTGACGTTCTTTTGACTTATCAACCGTTTCCATTGTTTCTACTTCATCAAGCGATGCACCAATGTTACGTTGTCTGGCGGTAATAATATATTCTCCTAATGTTGTCTTGTTTGAAAGTGTTTTATTTCTAGTCACATGATCTTCGCGAATTTCTCCTTCTTCAAGATCACTATCATCTGATTCTGATACGAAATCTTCTCTAGGAATGTTTTCTTGGTCACCATCGTTGATTTCTTCTAAATCGTCTCTAGTTTCTTCCATTTCAACATTATCTGAAGGGGGGTCCTCATTAAGTTCTTGAATATCACTTATAGGCCTTTCAGTTTCTGGTTCAGGTCGTAATTCAATACGGTTAATCATTACAGATTGTGGAAGACCCTTATAATCAAAATTAAAATACAAGTATTCATTTTCCGTATCGTCTGGGCCGTTGTATGTGCGTACTTCTATCATATCCGCTTCAAGGTTTGTAATTTCTCCCGTGAGTACTGACGGAGTTTGACCATCGAAATATACGTCAATCCATTTTCCAACCGTAAGTCCATGCTGTCGAGCATAACCTTCTAATTGTGCTCTAGAAACAACCACAATTTCTTGAATGGTTCCGTCACCTAGGATCCCTCCTTCATGTATTCTCAGTTTGAGCATATCCATGGTGTCCATGTTGACTATATTAATTCTCTCTTCATCGATATAATCAATAAAGAACATTTGATGATTGAATAACTGGTTGTCTGGTGCAATAATGCGGATCACATCCGATAGTTTTAATTGTGTAGAACCTTCATTGGGCATAGAACCAGATAGTTTGCTCGTCATTCCTATAATTACCAAAGATTTAATATATTACCGACATACTTATTTGTGAATGTAACCTGATATGATGTAACATATATATCGCATATTATGATGTTATTCTATGACTAGTAATAGATATAGACAATATAGAGATAAATACCAAAGGTATTATACATGAGTATGGATAATAATACAACAAATGGACAACAATATTTGTTACATAATGTGTTAGAATGTTTGGATTGTGTAGATTTGCTAAATGATAATGAACCATGTGTTCCTGCAAAAAAAATATTAAACACTTTAACTAGTTCTATTGGAAACTCCCAGTATAAAACAATTACGTATAAAAAGAATAGTGTTTCCGATGAAACTCTTACTACACTAGGATTGTTTCGGTCTGTGATCTTTAATGATGATAATAAGATGCTATCTTTTGCGCCTCCCAAATCTATGGCATATGAAAAGTTCAAGATTAAGTATCCTGACTTATCTCAACTTATTATTGATGAGTTTATAGACGGAACAATGGTAAATGTATTTTACGATGAAAGGACTGTTACTGAAAATGAGGATAATAGTATTCTTGGCGGTGGTTGGAATATTTCTACTCGAAAGAATATTGGAGCAACCAATCATTTTTATCGTTATTCTAATAATGACGTACAGCGAGATTTTGGAGAGTTATTCAAAGAGACCTTTCTACAGGCAGAAATAAACGTTGATCTGTTAGATACTGCATATTGTTATAGTTTTGCAATGTGTCATCCTGAAAACAGGATCGTATCTTACGTGAAAGATGCTGAATTATATCTTACGGATGCATTTCGTTTGACTAATTCTATTTTGGATTGTAAGGATTTTTTCCAGCCTCCAAAATATGGAGTTAATGTTGCGTCCCGCAGCGCATGTCGCGAAATGACAGCATTTACTAATTCTAAAGTGAAGTATCCTACTAATTTCTTTGTGAACAACTATCAAGAACTTGAAAAAATGGTCGAAGGACATTCGCCAGATGGCACGCTGACAAAGGGATACATGGTTCATTGTCCAATTACCAATTTACGTACAAAGATTATTCCAGAAGAGTACAAATTTGTAAAAGAGTTGCGAGGAAACTTTGCTGATTTGCGACTTCTATTTCTTAGTCTACATCGAGAAGGTAGAGTTCATGAATACTTGCACTATTACCCAGAAAACTACAGTATGTTTTCTGAATATAGTCATCTACTGGGCGATTATATCCAGTGCATGTACATGTTATATCGCGAATGCTTCATTGCTAAAAATAAGCCTCTTTCAGAGTATCCATCTAATTTCCGAACACATATGTATAAGTTGCATGGGATCTACAAGGAGTATTATAAGCCAGTTAATGGATACATTAGACATCACGATGTTGTCAATTATGTGAATGATTTAGATATTCCACTGTTATTTAATACCATGTTTGTAGCCAATTAACTATGTGATTAATTTCTAATATGTCATACCAAAAAAACAGTATTTGTTGGTATGATCATTATAACATTTTTGTCTAGAACATTGCCTTTAAACGGATAAATGTCTCTATCCCAGTTTGTAGCATATTAAGCATATTTTCTGTTACTTTTCCATGTGAGGTTTCTTCGATATATCCCAGTTTCACCATAATAAACGAATCGTGTGGGTGTAATTTTTTCGCTGCACAATATGTCATTGTATTTGCTCCCTCGTAGTATTGAGTGAATGCCAAATGTTGAATAATCATGCCAACTGTATAGTCTTCATTATGAAGTTTAATATCAAACCCATTTTTGATAGTACTATTCGTATCAGCAATATCACCTTTTCCGTTTTTAAATACAGCATGGACGTCTGTAAGTTTTTCCATCATTTTATCACATGCTCTGTAAATTATTTCTTTACATGTAAATACTCCAATAGTCTTTAATGTAAAGTCAAAACTGTTTGATAAGAATATTCTTTGTGCATCATGGATTGACCAATTAGTAAGCTCAAATACAGAGTTTTCTCCAGAAATGCCTGCATCTTTAAGTTCTTGTTCTTTGATTTTGCGCTGTTCTTCTATTTTAGTAGTGTCAGGAGTATTTCCATAACTGCACGTTGAAACTACGTTAAACATACTATTCTCCGAGACGTCTACATATGATAGTTTTGAGCTGAATGCGACATGTTCTCCAGAGACATCTATTGATAGTCTAGGACGTAGTCTGGTTATGATAATAAAATGTCCTGTTTGTGGATTTGGTGGAAAGATTTCACGAACATCTTCACTGCTTAAATATTTATCAGTTACTGTATTTAAGATTTTGATATGTTCTGTTGTAACATACATAAATTCATCTGTGTTGTTACAAACATCTAGTTGGATTTCTAGTTGTTCGATAGGTGTATCCATATCTGTAATATGAACAGGAATGCATGATAATCGTTGTTTGATAATTTCATTATTAAATCTGCAAGTATTTACACTAATAGTAACGTCACATTTATCTACAGGCATAGTTCTCATCGCTACACATTGGATTTCTGACATTATTGTTCGGCGAAGTGCATTTGCAATACTCTTATCCACTCCACTCAATGTGAAGGTGGTTGTGTAATCAGTTTCTACGACGTTTGCAACCTTCATGTTGTCTTATAATATACATAGTAATAAATATCTAGATTATGTTTCAATTCTGTTATAGATGTATATGTAACATATAACTAAATGGGTATGTAAATAAACGATTTAGATATATTATATAGTGATTGTACAATGAATAGTATCCTATATTACAGTAAGTATTGTGATCATTCTAAAAAATTATTAACTTATTTAACTAATAATAGCCTTCAAGGTTCTGTACACTTTATTTGTATTGATAAACGTCATCAAGACACGAAAACAGGACGTACGTATATTATTATGGATAATGGTGAAACAATTATTATGCCTGAAAATATTCAAAGTGTTCCGTCAGTTCTTTTATTAAACGATAATTATCGAGTGATACAAGGGGATAATATTTATAACCATTTTCAACCTCGAATAGAAAAAGCGGTAAAGGAAAGCACAAATAATAACATGGAACCAACATCATTTGCGTTTTCTGGTGAATCGTCTGGACTTGGAGTAATGTCAGATAGTTTTAGTTTTTTGGACATGGGTGCAGACGAAATGAGTACAAAAGGAAGTGGAGGTACTCGTCAGATGTATAACTACACAGGTATCAGCGATAATTTTGGACAAATGCAAACTCCTACAGATGATTTTAATTATCAGTCCACTGCGGGTGGTGGTCAGCATTCCAACACTATGGAACAACTTATACAATCACGTGAGAATGACCTATCCCAATTTTCTCAACAACAACAACGAAGATGAAGATAGATATAACAAATAATATAGATAAAATGATATATAGTATACTAAGTAATGAACCCTGCAAAACAAACTATCCAGAAAGCATTTAATGATCATTTCGCAGAGTTCATGCAAGATATTGTTAATGTCTTTCCAGACAACGTAGATGTTTCTACTGCAAATAAATCTATGACCTTATTGCGAAAGGCAAACCCCAAGTTGATTATTGGAATATGGAATAAGTATGTATCATTGAAGTATGCAACGCAAATAGATAATGGGGAAATATCGTTTTTTACTGAAAAAGATTATCAAGAGGATACTAGTAATTTAGAAAACTCTGCACAGGTCGTAAGTGCAATCAATCGCATACGAGAACCTGTCCGTATGATGTCACCTGAAAATCAACAGAAGACAATGAAATATATACAAAACCTAAAGAAGTTATGTGTTCTATATTTTGAATAATAAATATACTTAAGATGATATGTTGTGAAAATATATCATCAAATACAAGAAATAAAGAATTAGATTATAGTATTCTGCAAAGAGTATAAGAATAATATCAGTGTTTACATTAAATCTGATTGTATGAATCCTTCTACGACATCAACACTTGACGACATGCTAGACGAAGCAACAAAAGAAACCCTTTCTGAGGTGGAAACTACACATAATAATAGTTCACGTGTTGAAGAACTTGACTCATCTAGCGATACTGAACTAGATAAAGAGGAGAGTGTTCCAGAAATTCCCAATGACTTTGCAAAACTTGCAAAGAGTTTCATTACTGATATTGCTGCAACATTTCCCGAATATAGAATGATTATCAATAAGTGGTGGGGATTTGAATCATTTACAACACCGCAAGTGACCAGTTTATTTACGCACTGTATGAAGGTGTACCCTCCTCGTTTCACTGATATTATTTATCAGAATGACGCCATATTTTCAGAAGAGTCTACTGTAAATGTTGATTTCTTACCAGGTATTAGTTTCAAATTTTTGTGGAATTGTGATGATGTAAGTGATGGTCATAGAAATACCATTTGGAAATACCTCCAGATGGTCTTACTTTCTGTTTTAGGCACAATAAAGACTGATACGATGAGCGAAGATATGAAGGTCATTTTTGATACTATGTCCGAGGACAATATTAAGAATAAACTACAAGAGACAATCGATAATATTCAAACTGTATTCGATTCTGCATCTAAAAAGACATCTGATGAAAATGAAGAAGAAGGAAGTGAAACACATAGAGATAGTTCAATCCCAACCACTGCAGAAGGTATGCAAGCACAGATTGATGGACTAATGGGTGGTAAACTAGGAGAGCTCGCACAAGAGATTGCAGAAGAGACTGCACAAGGTCTAGATATGGGAGACTTTGATGGTTCTGAAAATGTGTCAGATGTATTTAAGAAGATGTTTAATAATCCTGGTAAGTTTATGAACCTTGTTTCCAATGTAACTAACAAACTAGATAGTAAAATGAAATCTGGTGAGTTTCAACAACAAGATCTCATGCAAGAAGCTACAGGTATTCTACAAAATATGAAGGATATTCCTGGAATGGGAAATATTCAAGAGATGATGAGTAATATGAATAATGGCAGCGAAGGAGGCTCCCAACCTGACATGGCTGGAATGGCAAATATGGTAAGTAGTATGATGGGTGGGGGCGAAAATGGTGGAGGTGGAGTAGCCGACCTTGCAGGAATGATGGGTGGTCTAATGGGAGGATTAAAACCTGGACAAAAACTTGATACAAACGCAATGGACCGTCAAGAAAAGCGTGCAAATAAAATTACTCAAATGAAACAGCGCATTGAAAAGAAAAAGTTGCAAGAAATGATCGCTTTACAGCAATTGAAAAATGATGTTACTGTTCGTGAACAGAACGCATTGGCCACACCACCAATGACAGAAGAGGAATTAATTGAATTATTTAATGATAGTGGCGTGCCTCTATCTGAAAGTCAATCTGCTAGTTCAGGTTCAAAGAAGAAAAAGAGTAAATCTAAAAAATAAAAAAATCGCATTATATAAGTATCAAGCCATACAAGATAGATGACAGTATTTTGGACAACAAAACCAGGAATTTTGATAAGTTCGTCAAATATCAAACAGATATTACCTACACGTGCAATGACATACATTGAAAAACTTAATGCAATTACTCGCCTTACAATTCTTATTACTGTTTTAGCATATGGACTAACAGGTTCTATTCGGTCTGTTATAGTAGGAACTTTAACAATTGGAATTATAGTGATTATTCACACTTATTATGTCCGCACCGGTCGTAAATTATTTATCCCCTTTACACAAACTGGAACCAATGGTGACAAAGTAGAAGGGTTTAGTGGACATACTAGCGAAAAAACTCATATTGCAAATGCAAGTGATCTTTCCGCAGGTCTTGGTGCACAATTTAGTCAACCTACCCCTACTAATCCGTTGTCTAATGTATTACTAACCGACATTCAAGACAATCCAGATAAAAAATCTGCACCTCCAGCATACCAAGACAAGGTATATGCCGACATAAATCAGAATACAATGGATATGGTAAAGCAAACTAACAAAAGTTTCCCTGGGATTGAAGACAAGTTATTTGGGTCTTTAGGCGAAAAGTTTAATTTTGATATGTCTATGCACCAGTTTTATTCTACTCCAAATACTAGAGTTTCAAATGATCAAGGTGCATTTGCACAATATTGCTATGGGAATATGTCCTCATGCAAAGATGGTGATGTGCTTATGTGTTCATCAAACGATTATAAACTCGGATAACCAACACTATAGTGTATAAACATATGTATTTTATTTTTTACAGCGTCTATAAAAAATAATATTCTGCAAGTGTATATAAATGGATAGTTCACCTTTTGCAAATACGTCACGTATAGAAAATGACTTATGTAGCAGAGACCAAAGGTCAATTCAGAATGTTCAATCATGTAATTATCATTTACAAAACTATTTCCTTAAAGACTGTGGTATGGCAAAACCAATTCAGTTTGCAACAAGTCAACCTGCAGTAAACTATAAGGGTGGTCATTTAGGTGCTGGTGGTTGTAATGTGACAGAAAGTTCTGAATTGCTTCTTGGTAGTCTACAAACTCATCCAAAGGCTAAGATTGATCTATTTCAACGCCCATACTTAACTGTTCCTTTTCTAGGCCGTGGATCTTCTGATGCTGTAGCAGAATCTCGTCTTCAACAAGGAGAGTTTGATACTAACCGTAAATCTGTAACACAATTATCCGAAAGAACATACCTCAATCATACAAATACCCCATTGATTGATAGCATTAGCAACCGTATTAATGACCCATCGTTTCTTGTTGAGGAATCTGCTTCTAGTGGTTGGGTTCGTGGAGGTATGGCATCGCGTGATATGACTCGGGATACAATGCAGTAATCGTGGATTACAACAATATAGATACTTTTAGGAATATCATTATATTCACATACAACTTGAATATAATGTCTAGCTTTTCTAATGAAGAAACAACATATAATAAATCACTCAGTTTTGAATATGTAACAAGTGCAGGTATAACTTATGTATTTTACGATACAAAATATAAAAAAATTTTACAGTCAAACCTCAATATTGTTGTATCACGTGATGTTATCGCAGAGTTTGAAAATGATTATGATGTCATTAACGTATTATACACAAAAGAGTTGAACCAAATATTTAATTCAAAAGATGAAGAAGAAGTTTCCACTAGATGTATGGAATTATTTGATATGATTTATAATTCACAGTTATCTAGTTGTTTAGAACTATTGTCGACACGCCCGGCTGCAACACAACTGATATTAATTAATAAGGTCGATAAGGTGTCATCTGATGATATATCTAATCTAGAAAGTGTAGAACTTCCTGTCGATATACATCGAAGAGTACTTCCCATTCTTTTTTCATATGACCTACTATTTTTCACACATATATGCATGTGTGAGTTATTTTCAAAAGGAGAGATTAACACGTTACATTTAAATACACTGTGTGATGCAATTCGAGAATATATATAGATAGTAATGCATAAAAATAAAATGTATCTGCAGTGTATATACTCAATGGCTTCTACGAGAAATAAAAACACACGCAATAATTATGCAATTGAACTTAATAAAAGCATTCACACACAAGACTATTTACTCACAGGTGATTATGCACAATCAAACGCAACAGCATGTCCAGGAAACGGTCTAGGTGGTGCGTATATTCCACGTTCAAAAATGTCTAATAATCCAATTGAAATAGAGAGCTTCCTTTTTGGAATTGGATCATCAGACTTAACCAAGGATGTAGCTACCCTTGATCCTGAACTAAAGTGTCTTCCCACATATGATATATTTACTAAGCAACCTACAGTAGTACCCAACAAGTTTATACCTAACAATACACAACGTCCTCAATTCAAATAACTGGGCTAAAATATCTATACAATATGTTTATAACACGTATTGTATAGTCAAATAAATATGTTCAATATTCAGGGACATGTTTTTTAAATATACACCCTAATGTAGCAAGTCCATTAATTCCTTTTGTCACAAGTTCTGGATTTTGAAAATCGCAACTAGACATCCATATTTTTATAATACAAAATGATTTTTTGGGAGAAATTGTCACACCATTTATTGTATTTACAAACTCTTTATTACTACTCAAAGTTTTACCAGCCAACATAAATGTGAGTTCTTTCCAGACTGAATACACTAACTTATTAGGAATCTTATAGGAAAAACAACCTCCATTCCGATTATTTGGATCTTCCCATACAGGAACAATACCTTCTTTCATGATGAATAACATACAGTTCATTACTAATACTTCGGGTAAAGATTCCATAAGAGCAATTGTTTCTTCAACACTTGTCATTGTATGCACATTTCGATAACTTTTGGTAGTCCAATCAGTATCGTGAGGAAGATGTGCCCATAATGTCCAGTTATTTTGTAATTGATGATGATCGGCAATAACATCATCATTTGTTTCACAAGGTGCAGTAGTGCCCTCCATAATAATATAGACTATTATTTATCTAAACCCTTTGGGGTCTCACATACTAAATCGGTTATTTCACATTCCATCTGTTTCACATAAAAACACTCTTTTTGGATAACTATAACCATATCTTGGTTATATGCATTGGAAATACACACATTATGGTCTATGATTTGAATAGTATAATTACAACCGTATCGACAAACATTATGTTGATTTTGTATTAACATCCATATGATATACTTATTAATATGATTTCCAACCACATAAAAATTACTAGTTTCAGTTCGCAACGATATACTATAGGGGGTCGGTTCATTTTCAAAAATGACAGTAATATTGATAAACTCAATATCGCTTTTTATTTTATACAAGTCGAACAATAGTTGAGTTCTATCTACTATTGTTACATCCAATCTAGATGTAGTATACACTAAGACATCCATATCTTCTGAAAATGGTATAAGTTGGTTTTGTTCAGGTTCTTCATCTATTGTTACTATGTTCCCATTTTTTAGATAGTATGACATACATTTATTATCAGGTTTTTTGTTGTCGCTAATTAATGTGTTTTTAATATAAATTTCTGCATATGAATACCAGTATATCGTATTCATACATAATGAACCAAGATAGGATTTTATTGTATGTTTATATGCAGTCAACCCATATATACCTGTAACGATTAAACCAAATGTAACTATGTCATTCATTAGTTATTTGAATAGATATAGTACAATATAACTACTATATCTAAATATATTTTATACACTATTTATATTCAATTGCTATTGAATATTGCTTTACCGTTTTCGAGTTTTCCTATATGTACATCGGGGTCGCCATTGACATCAATGCTATACAGTGACCCATTTACTTCATCAGTTGTATAATAAGATACACCGTCTAGTTCGATTTCAAAAACACCCTCTTCTTCTTCGTAATCCTCTTCCTCGTCTAGGATCTCATCTATATTCTCATCTCTAGGACCATCATTTGTAGTTTTATCATCTACTATATTATTTGTCTTTACAACTCTTATTTCATCATTTTTACATATATTACCCAATAAGGCATCATCATTATCATCACACGAAGAAGACTGTGTTACCTCATCAATACTTAATACGATGTTATTGGTAGTAGTAGAAGCACAATCTATAATAGGGGTTGTTTCACGCAATCTTTTCAGTTCTTCTTTCATATCATATAACTTTTCACGATAAGACATAATTTCTTGTTCAAGAAGAGAAACATTAATTCGATAGGTGGTTTCTTGAATACGTGTTCGGGTTATTGTTTCATCTTTAGTAACACATAATAAATCACATTCTAACTGTTGTATTTTATCAGAGCATTCTATAATGTCTTCTTGAACTTTGGATGTATTAAACTCCATTACTGCATCCGAAACATGACGATTAACTATAGTGGTTATTTCATTCATTAATGAGTTCATATCTAATTTCAACATTCTATCACTTGATGACATATCGATTGATATATTACATCAGAGGAATTGTTTAGGTTCTTTTAGTGTATAATGTTAAATATCATACAAATCGCGTCATATATCATATATTATTTACTCACGTACTAATCATAATACTCTATGAAGTCTGATCATATTCAAGAGATTTCCGATGACGATATACGCAACATGTGTGATATTGTACATAGACAAACTGATTATACAGTTGACCAAATTATGAATAAACTTATTGAATACGACTACAATCATATCGATATAATCAAAGATTATATGGGGATTAATGTCAAAAAAACGTATAAAATAGAATCTATCCAACAGGAAATATACAAACAAATGCGTCTTAAATTAGATGCAGCTACAAAGGATTTTAATGACGGTCAATACGATAAATTAAAAAGGGAATTAGAAGAAGAAGATGATGTATAATGTAACTATATTGTACGATACTACATAAAGGTTATGTTAGTATAGTATATAACTTAAACTATATGGACAACACATTATATCAGAATGGATATTTAGAAGTAGGAATTGGGTGTATGTTTTCAGGAAAAACATCATGGTTACTAGAAATATACAAAAAATTCACATTTTGTAAACAACGTGTATTGGTCATTAATCATTCAGAAGATACGCGGTACCATGAATCTATGTTGTCTACTCACGATAAATGTATGATACCTTGTACGCAACTTTCAACATTTGATGGAATTATTAATAATTCAAATAACTCGGAATTGTTAAATAAAATTATGGAATGTGATGTTGTTCTTATTAATGAAGGACAATTCTTTGTGTCGCTTTCAGTTTTTGTCAGATTTCTATTAGAACATCGTAAAATGGTATATGTATGTGGTCTTGATGGAGATTTCAAACAAGAACGATTTGGTGAAATACTCGATCTTATACCAATATGTGACAAAGTACACAAATTCAGAGCATTATGCACTGATTGTAAGAATGGGACACATGCTATTTTTTCACATAGAATAAATAATGAAACACAACAAAAGGTTATTGGTAGTAATAATTATATACCTCTTTGTAGAAAATGTCTTCATAACAGAACGTCTGCATAAATTAAATGATGTATGCTTTAATAATATATATTATACAAAAATCATATATTATTAAAATATTTAGATATATTATAATGGTATTTACTCCTATCACGGATTCAAATATCCAAACCGCAGTGGATTTATGGGTTTCTAATGTAAATGCCGCCACGAATACTTACGGACATATTAGCAACTGGGATACTTCAGGCGTGACTAATATGAATAGTCTTTTTAACAATAAGCAACATTTCAATGATGACATCAGCAGGTGGGACACCAGTAACGTTACTACTATGTATAAGATGTTTAGATTGACATACAGTTTCAACCAAAATATCGGAACAAAACA
>Ga0315330_10000103_pt1 | contig 42211 bp, 51 predicted proteins | sample M140m34915metaG_FD_203453 | JGI IMG/M metagenome (GOLD analysis project Ga0315330, IMG submission 203453) | Ammonia-oxidizing marine archaeal communities from Monterey Bay, California, United States - M1 40m 34915 | ecosystem: Environmental > Aquatic > Marine > Intertidal zone | place: USA...
GTATAAACTTATTATACAAGGGCAAATCGCTAAAACATGTAGAATTCAAAGAGTCTAAAGATATAGACTTATACAATGAAAAATGTAGTGAATTTGACATAGAATCGATTCAAATTCTTAGTGAGAATGATTTTGATAGAATAAATACTTACTTAATACCTGAACATTATAAAAGTTTAGATGTTGAAGAGTATGTAATGAAGTTAGTATCCGAAGGTGATTCCGACCAGATAGGAAGAGTAGAAATGGAACTAACTGAATTTAAAGCCAGGAAATTATATCCTGTGCTAAAAGTATTAATATATATTATTGATACTATGCGAAAGAATAACCTCGTATGGGGTATTGGTAGAGGGAGTAGTGTAGCAAGTTATGTATTATACTTAATAGGCGTACACAAAGTAGACTCGCTAAAATATAATTTAGATATAAAAGAATTTCTAAAATGAGGAAAACATGGTAAAACGTACATCAAATAGAGGTAAAGTCATAGACCTTGATTCATTGATTGCACAAAATCAAGAAGAACCAGCAATGGGGAACATGAAAGTAAATGCAAAAGGTGATATTATAGGCAGAAATGGAGAGATAGTTCAAAAGTCAGAGGATAGAGTAAGAGCATATTACGAAGAAAATCCTAACTCCAGTACTGCTAAAACCTCTTTGAAAGGACCAATGCCTGACCAACCAGTCCAAGAACAAAGCGACATGGCACCAGAAATGAAAACTGCAGAAGCACAAAAAACTGAGGAACAACAAAGTACTCAGAATGCAGTTGAGCAACCAGCACCAGAACAAAAAGTTGCAGGTTATAAAGAAGTAGAGATGCCAAATGGCGATATCGAAATGGTACCAGTATATGAGGACGATTGGTCAGATGAAACTTAAAGCATATAAAGACAACATTCTTTGTATTAATGGAGACTTCGGCGACAAAGTTACCGAGTCAGGTCTCTTAATTAAATCCACTATTGGCAAAGATGAAGGCATAACAGCACGTTGGTTTGAAATATTTGAAGTAGGGCCAGAAGTTGATTGGTTACAACCAGGTCAATGGGTGTATGTAGAATACGGTAGATGGACAGAAGGATTCACTTGTAAAGATGATAGACTAGAAGATGGTCAAAAGATTTGGAAAGTAGATCCAAAAGGTTGTATGCTAATTGCAGATGAACCACCCTCCAACCAATATAACTTAGGTAACTTAAACACAATTAGACCAGACGCAGTATGAAACTTCCAGTAAACGAAAATAGAACAGGTTTGTCATCATTAGGACTAGCAGGTTGTTTGGTACTTGCTGGAGTAATATTCAACTTTTTATCACCATGGTGGCTTATTGCCAGTATCTTTTTAATCGTTATGGGAGTTGGATTAGAGAGCGGTAAGTCTACTGAAATCTAGGCGTAAGTAATAGTAATCACAGCAGTACCAGTCGTACTACTATCAGCATCAAAGTAAGCCAAAATACTTGTATCAGTTGCATTTGTATATGTGAAGTTAGGTGTTGCTTCATATGTTGCAATGTCTGTTAAATCTAAATAATCATTTGTCATTAATCTATCTGTATCTCCAGCATCACCAACTGTAAGTGTTGGGGAAGTACCATCAAATGCAGTTGTTACATCAACTGTAACAGTTTGCACTTTCTTGTTTTGACTTATGTTGCCAATTACAACACTAGCACCTGTAGTATGTGTTATAGTTGTTGTAAGTGTACCAGCATCAGTAACAGCACTATCGGCAGTACCAATAAGTGTTAAGTGCCCAGCATTGGCAGGGTCAGCCTGATTAGCAATGTATAATCTATATTCACCATCTCCACCATCATCAACTTTAACAAAGTCTCCTGCTTCAATAGTAGTTGCGGCAAACAAGGCTGTAAGGTTTGCAAAAGTATGATACACCATGTTAGTACCAGTTGAAGTAACACCAGTGTTACCAACATAAACTGCACCAGCAACAAATATTACATTACTTGTTCCTGTACCTATTGCACTTGGCAAGTTATCTCCAATGAAGTTAAGTATGCCTGATTGATAATCAAAGTACCATTCGTCACTACTACCTGAACCTGTTTCAAATAGTTGTGTACCATTTGTTTGTGGATTTGCTTGTCCACTAGCCGCGGCATACACTTTTAATTGATATGTTGCACCAAACTGTGGCGGTATCCAATTAGTAACACCTGTTTTCCAACTTCTATTATCAGATGAAGTTCCATCTTCTGTAGTTTCTAAAGCACCACTTACACTATCTAAATATACATTAGCAATACTTGAATTTGCCGCTGGAATAGTTCCTGGAATACTTCCTGACTGATTCCAAATGTCTGCATCTTTAATAATGAATGAACTTGCATTTGGTTCGTTAGGTGCTTTCTTATTTGCATTGGTATCTGTTTTGGCTTTACCAAAACCTACCTTCTTCCAAAGTAAATCAACTTTTTGTGAATCTGATATTGCCATTATGAAATACTCAACGCAGTTAGTGAGTCACCTGACTCTAGTTTTATTCTTACAAGTATATTATTACCTGTACTGTTAGATGCGTTTTGGTCACCTAACGTCATTGTGAATGAATCATTACTGTAGGAGGTTCCGTCTACAATTCTATCACCAGATGTAAATGCACATCCATTTGAACCATTACCACCATTACCTGTATCAGATCCTGGTGTACCAGCACCACCATATGTGGTACCTGCATCTATCCAACCATTCAAACCACTTGCACTATCTATATTTGTACCAGGTGCGGCGATAAACAAGCCGCTTATTGTACCACTAAGTGTAATATTAAAGTTTGCCATTGTGCTTCTTCTAAATGCAAAAGTAAAGTATTGTGTACCACTTCTGCCTGTGTTTAAGTCTGGTCCTGTTGGTAGGTATGCTGTACCACTTAAATCAGTAGTAAAATGTTTAAGTGTACCAAATCTATTTACTGCTTCAGCAGTACCGGCTACTGTGACAGCACCACTCCAAACATTTGCAGTATAGTTGTTTACACTACTATCAAATGCTGGTGTGTCTGCACTTGAACTAAAGCCTGTAATTCTTAGTCCATCGTCATCGTGTGTAGCACCTAAACTGTCTGACACACTAATTGATTGTTCGTTAATGCCTGAGTTACCATTCCATGCTTGTATGTATTTGCCTGAAAGTTCTGCATAAGGACTGTTACCATTAACGTTTATAATTCTTGATTTTAATTGTTCTATTCCACGTCCACCGCCATTAACATTAACTGTTAGCGAGCCTAACGTGTATGCATTACCACTATCCTTACCTGTGTCTGCTACTGGTACACCACTGTTTAAAAATGTTGAAGCACCATCTATTTGTGCGTAAGTATAGTATTGTGTTCCTATTGTGCTACCAGATGTGCCTTCTTGGTTAGTTCCATTTGCTATTGTTAGAACCTGTGTAGCATTTGTATATGCTTGTCCAATCCAATCATACACTTCAACACCTGTAAGTGTTAGTGAAGCATCATTGGTGTAGTAAGGAACACCAGATACATATCTTAATGTACCTGCACTTGACTGTGCCAATGAAGCATTGGACATTGTTACTGTGGCAGTAGATGTTAAATCATCTTTTAAGAATGAAATTATATTAGTGTTACCAGTTGCACTATGAACTAATTTCATACTGTGACTACCTTTTGCTAATGCTACTGTATTTGCACTAACCTTTGCTTTAAATCCTTGATATAGTCCTGGACTATATAATGAACTACTGAATGATGTGCTACCACCTGCTGTACTTAAAAACTGATAATCGCTTTCCTCTGTTATTGTTAAGTTACCACTACTACCTGAATTGTCAGAACCATCAAATGTTATAGCACCTGCATCAGCGGCATCTATAAATGCTGTTAATGTTCCTGCGTCTCCGTTATATGCAAAACTTGATAATGTAGTAGTTTCTGTAGTTGCACCTGCACTACTGTTTGTAATTCTTGTTACACTTGAACCTGCACTTACAGTATCTTCTGAACTGTTATCTGTAAATCCGTGTGCGGCTCTTGGATTAGATCCACTACTGCTTTCACCAAATGTAATTGTTTTACTACTTAATCCACTTGGAGCACTAATTGAACCATCATAAACTTTTAATATTTCTGTAGTTGTACTACCTACTTCGCCTGGGTCAGCAGTACTGTGAGCAGTTTGTTGCATTGTAATAGTGTATGTTGTTCCAGCACTATCATTTGAATATGTATGACTTAATCTTCCACCACCTACATCACCAGCGGCTCCACTTGCCACTGAACTGTTTGCTGAACCATCTCCCCAATTAACTTGGTAAGTACAAGTTGCTGAACTAGAATTTGTTGTTGTGTTTTCTAAATAAATTGTTTCACCAGCATTAATTTCTCTACTGTTACCACTTAATGCACTACCACCTGAACTTGCAGTAAACAAATCAAAATTAGCAACAGGTGTTGCTGTGTATAATGTTATAAAATTTGTTTTAGTAATACTTGCAGTTGAACCTTCACCAGAACCACTATTATTAAATCCTGTAATTACTACATCAAATGGTGAGTTACTATTGTCAGTATATGTATGACTTGGTGTGCTATCTGAAGTTCCTGTGTCAGTATCTCCATCGCCCCAATCAATTGTATATCTATTTGGGTTACCTACAGATGAAATAGTTAGTGTAACTGATAAAGGATTACCACCTGAACTTGCACTAGTTGTTGCGTCAACACTTTTGACGTATGTGTTATTTCTAATATTTTCTGTAACTTCGTTTAATCTGTCAATTGCTTCTGCAACAGATGTATTAGAATCTAATGAAGTAACACTACCTGGACTACTAAAGTCGCCATCTCCACCTGAACCAAGTGTTATGTTGTAAGCATTAGTAGAAATATTGGCTACACTGGCATCTAACTGTGCTTTAGTCACAGCATCTGTACTCACAACAGCATTTGCTATTCTTACATTGTTTAACGTTGATCCGTCTGCATTTGTTACTTGTAAGGCGTTTGTTGTAAGATTTGCTACTAGTCTTGGTCCACGTTTGCCGAACTGTAAATCAGTGGCAACACCCTTCTGACCATAATTATATTCGTTTGCCAAGTGTATCTCCTACGATATATTTCTTATTATTTATCATATTTATCACTTGACTTAGTCTTTAAGAAGTTGTATAATAGGAGTATAAAATTGGAGAAGTTAATGACACAAGAATTCAAAACAAAAGGGACCTTTACTAAAAGTGCAAGAATTGTATCAGATTATAAAAATGATATGATTTTTGAACAACCAAGGAAAGGATTAATACGACAAGAACTAGTCACATACGAAAATACAGATAATGGTAGTATCAGGAAAATTGTTACTACTCGTGCATTTACCAGTATCGGCGGTTATGATGATACAGAATCGGTAACTATATTACAAAACAGGATATAAGTTATGAGAGATTTGTGGGTAGAGAAGTACAGACCTAGTGGTATAGACACATACGTTTTTAGAGACAACAATCAGAAACAACAAGTTTCTGGTTGGGTTAATGAAGGCGCATTGCCTCACTTATTGTTTAGTGGAGCACCAGGTACTGGAAAAACTACATTGGCAAAAGTTCTATTAGCAGAACTAGATGTAGACAGCATGGATGTATTGGAAATTAATGCATCGAATGAAAACAACGTAGACACAATAAGAAATAAAATCACAAACTTCAGTAGCACAATGCCATTTGGTGACATGAAGTATGTCTTACTAGACGAGGCTGATTATATTACTCCTAACGGTCAAGCGGCTTTACGTGGTGTTATGGAAACATATCACACTAGTTGTAGATTCATTCTAACATGCAACTACCCACAACGTATTATTCCTGCATTGCATAGCAGATGTCAAGGCTTCCATATTGAGAAACTAGACATAAATGAATTTACAGCCAGGATAGCAACTATCTGTATTGATGAAGGTGTTGATATGAACATTGAAACATTAGACACTTATGTTCAAGCAACATACCCTGACTTGCGTAAAGCAATCAACCTTACACAACAAAACGTAGTTGAAGGTGTGTTACAAAAGCCACAAGATGGAGACCAAAGCCAAAGTGATTGGATGCTGAATGCAATAGAGATGTTCAAAGCAGGTAAATATAAAGATGCTCGGAACTTAATTGTAAGTCAAGCAAGACCCGAAGAGTATGAAGAAGTGTATAAGTTTATGTACAGGAACTTACAACTTTGGGGAGACACAGAGCAAAAACAAGACCAAGCAATAGTTATTATCCGTAATGGTATTGCTAAGAGTGTTGCAGTTGCAGACCCAGAAATAAATCTAGCGGCGACACTCGTTGAACTAGAGATGAATGCATTATGAATTGGTTAGAGAAATGGTGGAAAACTGTAACTACAGAGGAATGGGAACTTACTGTATGGTTTGTTGACAGTACTACAACAGACGCAGAAGGTAGTGTTACCCAAACTAAAAGTAAAAAAGTTTTTACACTAACAGACGTTACTAAAAAAACAAATACACATTTTATAGGTAAAGACGCAGATGGAAACAAAGTAGAGATTAAAACTGTTGAACCGTTTGACTACTATCTAAGAAAGATTTACTAATATGGATTTGATACCAGAAGCCAAACTAGATAGAAGTTTGGCAATTGAAAACAATATTCCTGGTCCCACTAGCACGGACATAGCATGTGTATTATTAAACTATGTCAGGGCAACTAAAAACAATATAATTTTAAATGAGTTTATGCATACCACAGGCAAAACAGCAGACCTGTGTAGACGTGTAACTGAAAATCCTTTACACTTGCATGACTTGTTTGACCAACATCCACTTGCAAATAAACAATTCGAAACAACTAAGCAGACATTGAAAGGATTTAAAGATATAGAATATCATAGAACTAGTCCTCTTGATGTAGACATAGAAGCATTAAAAGAAAACAAACCATACGATTTAATTTACACAATGTTGCCATACAAAATGCAACAAGCACCTAACACAATTGAAACTGTAATTAGTAAAACATTAGAGTTATGGAACATAGCCGCAGATGAAGGCACAGTAATACTAGGTCCTGATTATGATAAGCCTAGTATAAGAAGACAAGTAGATATGTTTGTCAAAGATAACAAATATGAATTAGAAACATATTTGGATACTAATTATGACAAAGATACAGATGAAGCAGACCCATATATGTTTGCAATTAGAGTTGTATAATGGCTAGGTTTTACGAACAAAATATAGAAGTAATACTAGAGCCAGGCGGCTTTGAAAAGAATATCAAAGAATTAAGGTTTCAAAACAATATAGAAAGTGTGTTTGTTCTTAGCACACCAGCGGCTAGAGAACATGGTATAAAAGAAATATTAGAAAAAGCAGGATATGATCCTGTAGTCATGTGGGGTGAACAATACGGAGACCTTACAGAACCTACTAACGACCAAATACTAGAAGCATATAAAGATTTTGTTATTAGTGACTGTGATACTGTACTTGCAGTAGGCGGAGGCAGTATTGTAGACTTGGGTAAGGGTGTAGTATTTAACAGTCTTGCAGACATTAGACCAACATTTATTGCTGTGCCTACAACATATAGTGGAGCAGAGATAACTAAAGGATTAATGATTGTTAGGGGAGAAGGTAATAAGAAACCTGTATATGATGAGAACTGTAGACCCAATATACTTATTATAGATAGTTTACTTGCTGATACTTTACCTACTACAACCAGCCTTATAATAGCCATAGACGCCCTTACACATTGTTTAGAAGGTGCGGCTAGTTCAATACCACATCCAATAGCCGAAGGGGCAGGAATACACGGTATTAACATGGCATTGAAACACTTACCTACATTAGAAATTACACCAGAATTTAGAGAGGACTTTGCCGCCATAGGATTTTTAGGCAGTAAAGCAATGGATTGTGCATTAGGTCACATACATAATATAAGTTTTAGCATTGGCAAACAAACAGGATTAAAGCATGGTGAGATAAATGCCTTATTTGCTCCAGCAGTTATAGAAGCAAGTATGCGTAAAAGCAATTCTGCATATCAATTTGTAGATGTAGATAAACTTTTAAATGTGTTTAAATTTTATATAGATGAGTGGGACTTGTATTCTAAATACTTGCCTAAGCATAAAGATATATTTATGGAAACTGCTATTGCTCAAGCAAACTATACAACACACCCTGTGGACTTAGATGCTGATGACTTTAAATGGATATTTGAAACAACATTACAACGAGCAAGAGAACATGTCGAAAGTAAATGATTTACTGAAAGAACCTGAATTTAAGCAAGGTGGGTTTGTTTGGAAACACATCGAGAATCAGAGTCCAGATCCATTAAGAGCAGTACAGAGTGCTGTGGATAGAATGCGTGAACTTCATGATATTGAGGACCACGAATTCAATCCACTATGCAAATCTCTTCTATCTAACCTTCTAGAGCAGGTTGATAGATCCTAAGTACATCACTAACCACTGGATGTCTTTCAACTTCGTTTTCAGTAAACCTAACTATTCCCATCATTTTACTATTACGTTTTTCTAAAAGTTCTAAAAAGTCTTTCAATCCATTAGACTCATAACCTCTATCATGTTGGTGTAGGTCACCGTTAACAATTAATTTACTGTTATCTCCTATTCTAGTTAATAACATTTTCATTTGTTCTCTTGTAGCATTTTGCATTTCATCTGCTAGTATGATTGCATTTTTAAATGTTCTACCACGCATGTATGCCAATGGTGCTACTTCTATCTTGTTATTTTCTAACAAGTACTCGATTTCTTTTGGATGATAATATTCTTCAAAGATGTCAAATATAGGACGAGTCCATGGTGCCATCTTCTCCATTAAACTACCAGGCAAGAAGCCGTGTTGTTCGTCAACCGAGACTGCTGGTCTCGTTATTACAATTTTATCAATGTTCTTTTTCTTGAACTGTTGAATTGCATATAGTGTACTAATTAAGGTTTTTCCCGTCCCTGCAGGACCTGTAGCAAATGCTATATGTTTGTTTCTGTCTTGTAGAAGTTCTAATAAGTCATCCTGTTTAAAGTTTCTTGGTACTATTCTAACTTCTTGTTGTCGTTTTATAGTCTCAACTTGACCACCGTTAATTACTTGCAAATGATAATTCTCCTTAAATTTAGTTTTAAATTGACGTTCTTTACGTTTTCTTCTGGACATTGTAATCTCCTGTAATTTTGTTCATGAATATAGAGTGCTACTGTATCGTAACCAATAGTCTGCCTAAGGGAAGTTCTTTGATTCGAGTTGATTGATTGTGTGTAAGACTTCATACTCAAAAATTATTTAGTAAAAACACTACTATCCTTTAACAACGTAGTTTTGAAAAAAGTTTATACATATCTTCAATAAATGATAAATAGTTGTAACGAGGATAGATATATGCGAACAGCAAAAATAATTAATGATAACATTAAAAAGATTTCAGAGACTAATACTCTATTGGATATGTTATTAGAATTTGAAGGAGTGCTTGATAACATAGAACTATATGCCTATAAGAATTGGGATAAAGGTGAAGTTATTGCAGGACCTAACTTAGGTAGGTATTTTATCGAAGTTGGTTTAATGTATGAAGAAAAAGATATGCCTGATCCAGATGCTATCCTAAGACTAAGAAAGAATGACTGCGAAGTTAAAATGTACAAGGATCAACTAGTAAGACCTAAAAAGATTATGACAGTTGATGATACAGAGATTAAAGTACGTGGAAGTCAACCAAGACGTGTTGCTAAGAAAGATACTTCAAATGTTTGGATAGTTGAAATAAAAATGCCTAGACGTTTTGTAGATGAGTTTAGTAAAGAACAAGTTGAAGCCGCAGAAGATTCTTATATTGATATGGAAGCCATACAAGGTGCCCAGGATCAATCATTAGGACAACCAAATACATTACCTGAAGTAGATCCTACTGCAACAGGCTTAGAGGAACCAGGACCAGGAACAATATAATGAGTTTACGTGAACAAGACCTTAAAGGTGTAGTATTACCAAAAATATCAGTAGATGAGTTTGAGCCAAAGACAGGCGACAAAGAAGAAATATCTGTAGTTGGACTTTATGTGTCTGAGGAGTCTGCGGGTGAAGACTTAGCAAACTTTATTAACAAAGGAAGTTTACCTTATAGAGATGTAGAAGTTAGTCCTAATCCTACAGAAGACAACGAGTACATGGTATTCGTAGAATTTGATAGAAATGACCAATTACTAGACAGCCTATTTGAATTAGTTCAAGACGTAACACATGTGAGTGGTGAATTACAATGGAAAGTAAAACCATTGCTATCTGAAGATCCTGTATCGCTAGATATGGCATCATTATCAGGTTTAGTAGCACAAGATCCATCACAATACAAAACAAAAGAAGAATACGAAGAACAATTAGAACAAGATAGAGTTTCAAGCATTACAGATTTCATTATAGACAATACAAATGTAAAAGGTGCTGTCCTTGAAAATGATGTATTGACATTGAAAGACTATAAGTATAACATTAAATTAGAGTTTATTAACTTCGGAGAAGGAAAATTAACACTTGAAGAAAATGGTCTAAATGAACTAGCAATAGATTCAGAGTTTGACCACAGTTTAATGAAGCGATTGAATAGTATGAGAGGTAGTTTATCAGTAGTGCCAATTAACAAACACATCGTTTTTCATAATCCTGCTAATGACCAAGTGTTAATAGCAAGGCCATGCTAAGTTTTATAAGAAGTTTACCATTTGTTGGAATAGCATTACTGTTTGCCTACGGAGCACACAGTTTTATTGTCGGTGGTTTAACAAAGCAAGTTGAAGAACAACAGATTCAAATTAACCAACTTAACCAACACAACGTAGCATTACAAAGTGCCGCAGAAGTAAATGAACAAACAATAAAGAGTTTAGAGGAAAGCAATAGTAAACAAATAGAACAGATAAGCAATTTAACTATTGCTAACACAGAATATCAGAGACAGGCAGATGAGGCAATGGCAATTTTTAAAGACCATGACTTAACTATATTGTCTAGAAGAAGACCAAACATGATAGAAGACAGAGCCAATAATGCAACCAAAGACGTATTTGATGCAGTAGAGCAAGACAGTAGAGACATATCAGACTTAAACAACGTACAGAGAGATGAAGAAGACAGCAATTAAACTATTAGTATTTTTATTAGCAGTAGGATTTACTAAACCTATCGAAGCATCAGGTTCATTTAAATTTGGTGGTTCTTTAATAGAAAGTACTGACTCAGTTACTTTAAGTTCAAGTTTTAAACAAAAATGGGAACAAGAAAAGTGGCAACATGACATTGCAGGTACATTTAATTATCAACAACAAGACGGAAAAGAAACTACAAACCGTTATTATCTATCAGGCAAATCTATTTACACAATTTTACCAAAGCATTATGCATTTGGATTAGCAAGTGTTGACAATAATAGATTTAGATTAGACAGACAAAGACTTATTGGAGCAGTAGGATACGGATATAAAGTATTAAGGACAGAAAGAATTAAAGCAAGTAATGAATTTTCATTAGCACAATTAGAATCAGATTATAAATCAGAAATTATTTGGCGTAATAGTTTTTGGTTTGCTTACAAAGTTACAGACAATGTAAATTTTATAAACAAGTATCTAGTTGAAAACAATGAATACACTCGTAACGAAACAAACTTAACATATAAATTTGATAATGGTTTAACATTAGGATTTGGAAATTTATATACAGATGATGAAGAGATTAGTGATAACATTACATCATTCAATGTGGGGTATACCTGGTGAAAAATTTAATTGTAGTAGGATTAGCATTATTATTAGGAGCCTGTGCAACAACAGGATATCAACCTCTACCACCAGTAAAGGTAATAACTGAAACTGTAGAAGTAGAAATATACGCACCACCTTTACCACCTGAAATACAAATGGCAGATGTTGAATGGAAAGTTATAACAAATACACCATGTAAACCTGCCACTGCTAAAAAGAATATAGGTAATGGTAAATGGTATTACACTACAGAAAGATTTGAATACGAGTATTACATAGACGAGAAGGGAGAAGAAAGACGTAAAGTAAAACGTGATGCTGACAACAACAGAATAGAATTAAAACCATTAGAAGAAAATGGAGAAGTTATACTGTCATGTGGTAACTTACAGCAAAAGATAGCAGAGATAGAAGTAATGTTAGATGGAGACTTTGTTATATTTGCAGTAACACCAGAAGGCTATGAAAGAATGGCGGCTAACTTGCAAGAAATTAAACGTTATATAAATCAACAAAAAGAAATTATATACTATTATAGAGAAGCAACAGCACCTAAAGGAAAAGACGGTTGGCTCGAAGAGAACGAAGAGCGACAAGAAAATCAGAAGGAGGCTATTAAAGTTGAAACTAAACCTACTGAAATAGAAATAAAAGAAGAAGATACAGGTTTCAGTATAGGAAAATTATTTGGAAAAAAGGATGACGAATAAAGAAACAGTAATTAAATTAGTAGCAGAACACTTTGATATTTCAAAAGATACTGTAAAATTAGAATCAAATGTGTTTGATGACTTAGGCGCAGACAGTTTAGATTCCATAGAATTAGTATTAGAACTAGAAAAGAACTTCGACATTGAAGTTCTAGATGAAGAAATAGACGGCATACAAACAGTACAGGATATATTAGACTTAGTAGATAATCTCAGTTAGTCCTTGACTTTAACACTTAAAACGTTTATAATAAGCCAATGGATCATTATCAAACATTAGGTGTATCACCTCAAGCAAGTACTAAGGAAATAAAAACAGCCTTTCGTAAACTTGCAAGTAAACATCACCCTGACAAAGGCGGAGATGCTGAGAAGTTTAAAGAACTTCAACAAGCATACGAAGTACTTAGCGACCCTCAAAAGAAACAAGCATACGATAATCCAAATCCATTTGAAAACTTTCAAGGTGGTAATCCTTTTACACAAGGTGGCTTCGAAGATATATTTACAGATATATTTGGCAGAGGGAGACCTAGAGCACCTACTCGTAATCCAGACGGTGTAATGGATCTTAGACTTGAATTGGAAGAAGTGTATAAAGGTTGTGAGAAAATATTAGACACAGGCTACGGACAGTTTAAGTTAATAGTGCCAGCAGGAACTAGGCATGGTACAAAATTTAATTTACATGGTAAAGGTCCTATGCAATATGAAAACTTACCAGCAGGTGACTTAATTGTTAGATGCCATGTGTTTAATCCACCTGAGTGGGAAACTGTAAACAGAAATGATTTAATGGTAAGAATAAGAATAGATTACTTTGAATCAATGTTTGGTACTAATGTTATGATTACACATTTAGATAACAAACGATTAGATGTTAAAGTTCCTAAAGGCACAAGTCCAGGTTCAACACTTAGATTGTCAGGACAAGGTATGCCAGATCCTGATGGAAGTGGTAGAGGAAACTTAATTGTTTCAGTAGAAGTTACACCACCTAGTGTAAATGATGAAACTTTACAAAAAATCAAAGACATTTTAGACGAGGAATAGTAAATAATAGTATGAGTGAAATAGACCAGATTATATCTAACGCAGTTCAAACAGCAATAGTAGAAAAACATGAGTATGTTACATTAGAACACATCATGTTTAGTCTTTTGGAAGACCCTAGTGTAGTAGAAATACTAGAAAAAGTAGATTGCGACTATGTATCTGCTAAAGAAGATTTACTAGACTATTTACAGGATACCGAATTCAATGGTTTAAAGGGAGAAGTTGTATTCGAAGGCAAGCCTAAAAAGACTACTGCAATAGAAAGAGTACTACAAAGAGCATTTGCACAGGTTATCTTTAGTGCAAGAGACCAAGTTGCTCCTATTGATTTGTTTATTAGTATCCTATCAGAGGATAATACACATGCAAAATATCTATGTGAACTAAATGGATTAGATAGAGCAACTGTTATAGAGTACATTACTAAGAATAGAAATTTAGAAGTATCACTTAAAGAAGCAGAAGAGTTCTTAATTAACTTAAATGAAAAAGCAGTTGACAGTGAAATAGATCCTTTAATTGGTAGACAGGAAGAAGTAGAAGATTTAGTACACATACTTGCAAGACGTAAGAAGAACAATCCTATTTTGATTGGTGAACCAGGTACAGGTAAAACTGCAATAGCAGAAGGACTAGCATTAAAGATTGTTGAAGGGCAAGTACCAAATGCACTTAAAGAAAAAATTGTTTACAGTTTAGACATTGGTGGACTACTTGCAGGTACTAGATATAGAGGTGACTTTGAAGAACGTATCAAGGTTGTATTAGATAGTTTAGAAAAGAATAAAAATGTTATACTGTTCATAGATGAAATACATATGATAATGGGTGCCGGTAGTGCAGGCAGTAGTAATGTAGACATTGCTAACTTAATGAAACCTATCTTAGGCAGAGGTAAACTACTCACAATAGGTGCAACAACTAATGATGAATATAGCACACACTTTGAAAAAGACAAAGCATTAATGCGTAGATTCCAACGTGTAGATGTTGAGCCAACAGATGTGCCTACAACAATTAAAATTATTAAAGGATTGAAGCCAAACTTTGCAGAGTTTCATGCTGTAGAATATGCAGATGACTTATTAGAAAAGAGTGTTGACTTAGCAGATAGATATATTAAGAACAAGTTCTTCCCTGACAAAGCAGTAGATGTAATGGATGCCGCTGGTGCTAGAGTGAAACTTAGAGGTGAAGAAGAAGTTGTACTAGATGATATTCTTACTGTAATTAGTAAGATGAGTAACATTGGTAAAGATGTAATAGACATAGACAGCACAGAAGGATATAAGAGTTTAGATAAAAGAATTAAAACAAAAGTATTTGGACAAGACGAAGCAATCGACCAAATAGTAGAAGCAATCTTAGTTAGTAAATCAGGATTGAGAGAGCCTAACAAGCCAATTGGATCTTTCTTACTAGTAGGACCAACTGGTACAGGTAAAACTGAAACAGCAAAACAACTAGCAGAACAACTTGAGAGTAAACTTGTACGTTTTGATATGTCAGAGTATCAAGAACGTCATAGTGTAAGTAAACTTATTGGTGCCCCTCCAGGTTATGTTGGACATGCTGAAGGCAAAATGGGGCAAGGGCAACTGCTTACAAGTGTAGAAGACAATCCTAATTGTGTATTACTACTAGATGAAGTAGAAAAAGCCGCACCAGAAGTGTTACAGGTATTGCTACAAGTAATGGACGATGGTAGACTTACAGGTGCAACAGGTAAAACAACAGACTTTACTAATGTTGTATTGCTTATGACAAGTAACTTAGGCGCCGCTGATGCAGAAAAACTTAAGATAGGATTTGGAGACCAGAAGAAAAAGAATACTGACGTTAAAGCAGTAAACACTTTCTTTACTCCAGAGTTTAGAAATAGAATCGATAGTGTTATTAGATTCAGCAAATTAAGTACAGATGTAATAGAAAAAATTGTACACAGAATTGTAGATGAAACAAATGCACAATTGAAAGACAAAAACATTGTACTTGAATTAGATAATGATACTATTGAATACTTTGTTAAAGAAGGTTATGAGCCTACAATGGGTGCTAGACCGTTAAAAAGATTATTTGAAAGCGACTTAAAGAAACCATTAAGTAAGAAAATACTATTTGAAGATTTAAGAAACGTGCAAATTTTAGTTAAACGAAAAGATGAGGAGTTGGACTTTGGAGATATTACGAAAATCTGATGTAAAAGGTATTGAACTAAAAGGTTCATTAAAGGAATGGTATTCCATGTTTCCTTATAAGGCAAGACTAAAATCAAATTCAGTTGAATTTAGTGATGATAATAGGTCATTATATAAATGGTTTTCTTATCATGGAGATAATGCTCCAGGTGAGAGTGATGATGAAAAATTAGAAAGAGTATGGAACACTAAGTTTGTAAACTCTTTTACAAGACATGCATACTTCACTAAAAAGAAATATCTCACAATGTTCTTGAAAGACAATGGTGATATGGTTGACCAAGTAATGGGTCCTATAAGTAAAGAACATATTACAGCATTGCAAACAGTAGCAAGTATAGATAAGTTTGATTACGAACAAAAGGTTATAAGAGATAGATTGTATTACACGGACTACAATGCAAAGATTACATTTAATCCATACACACATTCAGACCCTGTTACAGGAAGATTTGGTAGATATGCTTGGTCAAATCCTAGAGACTATTTAAAACGACAAAAGTATATAATCAAACTGCAAAACTTTGTAGAAGACATAGTTGGAGAAGAGAATTGTATTAAAAATTATTGCAATGTTTACTTGGATAAAGCAGATGTCAAAGAGGTTGCAATGTATATGAAACTGAAATATCCACATGCTATTAAAAATGTAACCGAAGTTATAGTCATTGAAAATCTTAATAACAGATAAATACATGTATGACCATTAATAGAAAAAGCATATTGATGCAGAGCTCAACAGGCTCAACACTTAACGTTACTACTAGCAAGGTAGAAGGCGACAGTTATTACGGATACACAGACGGCATACAAACTATTGCTATATCTTACAATGCTTTTAAAGGCAGAGTAACAGTTCAAGGTTCTTTAGCATTAACTCCAACTGAGAGCGATTGGTTTGACATTCAGATTTCAGGTGGATTAAATGCCGCTGGTGGTGGTTACAAACAATTTCCTACAAGTGGCACAACAGGTTTTACTGGTGTAGAAGCATATACACTTACAGGAAACTTCACATATTTAAGAGTTAAGATGGATAGAAGTTACTTAGGTAGCACATACATTTCAGATTATGGCTCTATAAATTATATCCGACTGTCTGCATAAGCCAAAAAATCGTGTAAAGTGATAAATACTGCTATATAGTTAGTAGGATTTATACTTATGGCAATCGGCTCAAACGACAACATACAATTTAATTTAACAAATATTACTGATAACCAGATACTTGTTTATGATGCAACCACAGGTTCATTCAAGAACGAAACCAGTGCGGTTCAAGCCAATACTTCCGTAACTGGACTAGGTAGAAATATAGGTTCACAAGGTGTTGGTCTTTATAAACAAAACGATAGTCAGTATTTAGAGTTTTACAAGTTACAATCTGGTGCTAATACTACAATAAGTTTAAATGACAATGTTATTTTTATAGATGCAGTAGTAGGTTCAGGCACAGTTTCCTTAGGTTCTGCTAACGCAAATACGATTGCTGTATTTGATGCTAATGGCAATGTACTAAATGGTAGCGACAATTTACTATATGATGGTACAACACTTACATTTGTAGGTGCTAATAACAATGTTAGCATGTCCAATGGAACAGTAACAGCAAACAATTTAGTAACAACAAATTTTTCAATAGCAGGTGGCAACGTAACGTTTCCAACAGCAGACGGAACTGCAAATCAAATACTACAAACTGATGGTGCTGGTAACTTAACATTTGTTAATAACACAGACATCTCAGGCAAATTAGATAGTGTAACATTCAATGCCCACGTGGCACAGGCAATGGTAACAACAGGCAACAATGCTCCTGCATTAAATGACCTATACAGTTTGGGTAATACTTCAAACAAATACAGTCAAGTATTCAGTACATACTTTAGAGGTACGGCAGACATAGCCGTAAATGCACAGAACTTAGGTTCAATACCAGCGGCTAATTTTGCTTTATCCAATGCAGTTTATTCAACAGCACAGGTAGATGCCTTAATAGCCAATGTAGATACTGCAAACGTAAGTGGACTACTAGCAAATGTTAGAGTAACAAACGGTAGTACAAGTTATGTACAAGAAGATGGTAACGTAGATATCAGAGGAGACGGTAATATTACTGTTACTCCAGATACTACAAACAAAAGAATTACAATAGGTTTAGATGCAAGTCAAGTAGTAACTAGAGCATTTAAAGTTATATCAGACGGTTCAAGCACAATAGCCGCAGACAGTCCAACAGATACATTAACCATAACAGGTGGATCAGGTATAAATGTAGTAGCATCAGATCCAGACACATTAACAATAACTAATACAGGCATAACTAGTGCCTTAAATGATTTATCAGATGTTAGTACAGCAGGTGCAAGTAGTGGACAGGTACTAAAATATAATGGTAGCAGTTGGGCACCATCCTCAGATTTAACTGGCGGTGGCGGTGGTGGTAATAGTAATGTTTCTTTAACAGACTTTAGTATTACAACAGCAACACCAAGTGGTAACGGAAGTTTATCATACGACAATGCAGGTGTATTTACATTTACTCCTGCTAATGTACAAACAGTTACACAGAGTCTAAGTTGGAACTCAGGTAATAAACAATTAACAATCAGTGGTGGTAATACAGTAGATTTAAGTGTATTAATGGACAACACTGATGCACAAGACATAACAATTAGTGGTAATGTAATAAGCCTAACAGGGCAAACAGGTAATGTAGACTTAACATCATTGCTTGGTAGTGTTGCAGGTAACTATGGTGATAGCAACGTTGCTACATATTTAACTACAAATAATTATGCACAAGACAGCGATATCGCTACTGCTAATACAAACATGCAATCTTATGTTAATACCACAAATACAAATATGCAGACTTTTGTTACTGCTGGTAATACAAACATGCAGGCGTATGTTGATAACCAAGTAGCACTTCTAAAAGGTGGTGCTAATGTAAACTTAGATAGTTTGGCAGAAGTTGCCAATGCATTAAACAATAGTAATACACAACTATCAACAGTAGCATTTACAGGTACATATAGTGATTTACAAACAAGACCTACCATAGCATTAAGTGGTAGTGACTTAACCTACGATGGCACTACACTTGACCTTAGTGGCTTAGGTGCTACAGGTCCTCAAGGACCACAGGGTAATGCTGGTACAAACGGAACAGACGGAGTAAGTGTATCAAGTGGTACAATAAGTGGTAACTCATTAGTACTCACAATGAGTGACAGTAGCACAATAAATGTAACAGGTAATGTAGTAGGACCTACAGGTTCAACAGGAGCCGCAGGTAGTAATGGTACAGACGGTGTTGGTATAACAAGTGTAAGTTTAGTTGGTGGTGCTAATTTAGTACTTAACTATTCAAACAGTTCAACACAAGATGTAGGAAACATCAAAGGACCAACAGGTTCAACGGGAGCCACAGGTGCTCAAGGTGCCGGACTAAATGATGTAAGTGTTACAACTTTAGATCCAAGTGGCAATGGTAGTTTATCATATAATAGTGGTACTGGAGTATTTTCATTTACACCAGCAAATACAAGTGTAAATACAGACGCACAAGATTTATCATTAAGTGGCAACACAATTAGTTTATCAGGACAAAGTGGTAATGTAGATTTAACAACATTACTTGGTAGTGCTGGAGGCGGCATATCTAATTTAGTAGAAGATAGTTCACCACAGTTAGGACAACACTTAGATGTGAACGGCTTTGACATTGTTACAACAAGTAATGGAAACATAGAATTAAATCCAAACGGATCAGGAGTAGTAATATTCAAAGGTAATGCTACCAAAGGATCAGGACAGTTTAAGTTAAATTGTGAGAATAACTCACATGGTATAACAATTAAAGGACCTCCACATAGTGCAGGTGCAAACTATGTATTAACATTACCAGACAATGATGGTAATGCTGACCAAGTACTTAAAACAGATGGTAGTGGTGGATTAAGTTGGGCAGACCAAAGTGGAGGCGGTTCAGGAGATATTACAGACGTAGTTGCAGGAACAGGATTAAGTGGTGGTGCTTCTAGTGGTAGTGCTACAGTTAATCTAGCAGATACATCTGTTACAGCAGGAACATACGGTAGTGCAACTAAGAGTGTACAACTTACAATAGACGCACAAGGTAGAATTACAAGTGCCGCAAACGTCAATATATCAGGCGGCGGTGGCGGTGGTAGTGGTACAAGTTACGAATACTTTAAACTGTACTACACATCTGCAGGGGCAATAGACACAACACAGGGCTCAGGTGGTTATAGTGATAAGAGTACAAACATTGGAAATGTTACTATAAACAATGCGGCTTCAAACAGTTGTGAAGTCATAGTAGACTTCGGAGGCAACTATAACTATCCTCCATTAGCCATAACAGCATATGGCTTCAGTCAGTCCACATCGGAGTATTTGATAAAAGGGCAGAGTGCAAGTACAAACAATACTACTTTAAAATTAGCAGGTGGTGGTTCACCACACGGAACATTAGGAAGTGCGAACTTAACACTATCATTAACTAGAAGTGAAACAGGATCAAGTAGTGGTTTTGGACAATCATCTCATGCCTGGATATACTTTACGATGGGGTCATAATAAATGGCTGATACTATTTACAATAAAAGTGCTGATTCAACATTAGACGTTTACAAACCAGCAAAGGTATTACAAATATCTTTTACTTCAGCGACTGGGCATAAGAACTGGACCCATAATGATGGTGAAGGTGATCCTTGGTGGAGTGGCGGCGGTTCAGCAAAACCTTATCAATATTCAATTACATTTACTGTAACAGAATATGCACATGGCTCTCATAAAACAAGGGAGAGCAGAAAGTATAATGGTATGGATGTAAGTGTTGGTGATTGGATTGCAGGTTCACAAGATGGAAAGTGTTTACAAATTGTAAGTGTAACAAGTAAAAGCACAACATCTGTTACAGTAATTGCAGAAGATGTAGATAGATATAATGCATTTAGAAGCAGTACAGGTTCTCCTATATTTGCAGTACCAGGTACAGGTGTATTGTTTACCATAAACAATGAAGGTAAACCTATGATAGATCCTTTACCAGCAAGTTTAGTTAGTACAGATTTTTATCCAAATATAGTAAGTAGATTTGAATACTTAAATCCAGCAGAACATTTTAGATTTACAAAAACATCACATACTTTTTCTAAAGGAGATGTTGTAGCAATAACTAGTGCAGGCTCTTTAGAAAAAGCAAATGCAAGTACAATTAGTAGAACAATTGGTGTTGTGAGTTATACAGGACCGGGTCCAAATCAATTTAAAATAAAACCACAAAATCAAATTATAGATTTCAATCCAGCACTACCTGGCAATGCTGGAGACTTTATATATGCTGACACAGATGGAGATTTAACTACAACTGATACAGGCAAGATATTATTTTTAAAATTAAAAGATTCAATAAGCAGTACAGCAACAGGTAATGTATCCAATGGTACAACTACACAAAACAATGTGTTAGAAGTAAATGGTACTAATGTTACATTAAGCACAGGTACAAGTATTTCAAATGCAGTAACAGACATTAACAATACAGCAAACACCTTTGTAACAGCCAGTGAAGCCTCTGTGCCCACAGAAGTTACAAGTGATACAAGTGACTACAACTATGGAATATTGGGTGGTTATATACCATTTAGTGCAAACATAAGCAGTGGCAGTGGAGTATATCTTGCCAATGTAAACAGCAGTCCAAGTGGTAATGCACAATACGGTGCCGGTATTGCAAACGGTACAGACGTTAAAGATACTATTGAAGCATTAAATATTCCTAATATGTCTGTAGAAGTATTAGGTGATGGCAGACTAAAACTTACAGAAGCAAATGGTAATGCAGTAACTATTACTAATGTAACCAATGACTCAAACAGTAATATTCCTTTTGGTGGAGATGCTAGTGTAACTGGACTACCATTAAGTACAAGTGCTAGTACAGGAAAATATTTACAACTTACTAGAACAGATGGTGGACCTATTGACTTAGAAGATAAAACAGGAACACCTAGTGCAGACTTTGGTATTACAAGTGTACACAATGGACAATTTCCTTTAGGACTTTATATTGAACATGGTGTTAAAAGTTCAGGTACAACCATTGTTGCAAACATATCAGCCAGAGATGCATTAAGTCCACAAGCAGGTGACCTTGCTTATGTTACTGATGCTGGCGACGGCGAGTGGGCATTGTATTTGTATGATGGAAGTGCATGGAGTGAACTTGGCAACCAAGATAGTGCTAATACAGATGCACAAACATTGACGCACACATTTGATACTCCGGGCGGAGGCTTTGGTGGAGTTGAAACTGTGACACTAGGGAATGTATCTCCTGGTGCAAGAATTATAGAAGTAAGTATAAATGTCACAAACCCTGTAACTAATTACTCGGGCAACGTTGCACCTACAGTAGATGTTGGTGACCAAACAGATATAGATGCTTATATGACTGGTGACCTAAGTGACCTTTCATCCTCTGGTACATACTTTACCAATCCAGATTATGTTTATCCTTCAAGTAGTACCAACGACTTAAACATAAGAGCAAAGTTCTCACACCGTAGTGCTACACTAGGCGATGTCACAGTCAGTGTAACTTATGTGTAAGTCTATCTATCCACAGAAATAAGATAAATATCACAGTATAAAACGTTTTTATACGATTCTAATTAGAAGAGAAGAAATCCTATAGGAGTAACAAATGGCAAATATTAAAAACTTTGGAATCAAAGGTGTAGCCGGTGATATTCAAATGGGTAAAGGTGGAGGCTTCGTAGTTTACGATGGTTCCAATAATAAATTTCAATTTAAAGACAGCGGTTCAGCATTAGAAGATGTCGAATTTGCAACGGTCCAAGCAGGTACTTGGGCTGGTACGGCAATTGGAGTTACTAAAGGTGGTACAGGACTAACGTCTGTAGCCGCTGATAAAGTCCTTTACACCACTGGCGCAAACACATTTGGTTCTACAGATATAACAGCAACAGGCATATCTTTATTAGGTAGTGCTGATGCTAGTGCGGCTAGAACAACTCTTGGACTAGGAACAATTTCAACACAAGCGGCAAACTCAGTAAACATTGATGGTGGAGCCATTGACGGCGCAGTCATTGGTGCCAACTCAGCGGCGGCTGGTACATTTACAACTATTAATGCTTCAGGTACAATCACTGGTAACTTAACTGGTGACGTAACTGGTTCTGCTGATACATTGACAACTGCTAGAACATTATCCTTTACCGGCGACGCGACTGGTTCAGGATCATTTGATGGTAGTGCAAACTTGGCAACAGCCTTAACATTAGCGGCTTCAGGTGTAAGTGCAGGATCTTATGGTAGCAGTAGTGCTATTCCAGTAATCACAGTAAATGCGAAAGGCTTGATTACAAGTGTTACTACAGCAACAACAAGTTCAACTTTAACAATTGGTGCAGACAGTGGTTCTGACGATACTGTTACAGTTGGTACTGATACATTAAATTTTGCAGGTACAAGTAATGAAATTGAAACAACAGTAAGCGATAACACAATCACTATTGGATTACCTAATGACGTAACAGTTGGAAACAATTTAAGTGTTACAGGTAGTTTCTTATCAGACGACATAACAGCGGCAACGGTAAGTGTAAGTGGTGACGCAATTATCACAGGAAACTTAACAGTTCAAGGTACACAGACAACAGTTAATTCAACAACAGTTGAAACAGCAGATGCCATATTCAGAGTCAATAGTGCCGGTGCAAACACCGACGCTGGTTTTGAAGCAAACGCAAACGGTACAATTAAACAGATCCTTTATAAAGCGGCAACAAGTAAATGGGACTTTGGTTCTGAAAACATAGTTGCAGATAGATTTGAAGGTGCTGTCACAGGTGCTGTCACAGGAACAGTTAGTAGTATTGCTAACCATGATACAGATACACTAAGTGAAGGTTCAAGTAACCTTTATCACACCACTGCAAGAGCCAGAGGTGCTATAAGTGTAACTGATTCAGGTGGCGATGGTTCACTAGCATATAATAGTACATCAGGTGTATTAACATATACTGGACCTAGTGCGGCAGAAGTTAGAGCTCATTTATCAGCAGGGACTGGTGTTGGGTTCTCAGGTGGTGCAATTAGTATTGGACAGGCAGTTGGTACAACAGATGATGTTTCGTTTAATTCAGTTACAGCAGATGTAACTGGTAACTTAACAGGTACAGCAAGTTTGGCAACAGACGCCGCTGGTTTATCAAGTGCAGTCACAGTAGCATTAAGTGGTGATGTAACAGGTTCAGCAACTTTCCAAGATGCTGGTGATACTGCTACAATTACTGCAACAATGGCAACAACAATGGGCAGTGGTAATGCTTCAACGACTCCAGGGTCGTTTGGTAGTGCAACGTCTATTCCTGTTTTAACAGTTGATAATCATGGTAGAATTACTCAAGTAGATACTGCTTCAGTCAGCACAGGCTTTACAATAGCCGCTGACAGTGGTTCTAATGACACAGTAAGTGGTGGTGAAACACTAACATTTGCAGGTGACACTGGAATTACAACAACAGTATCAAACAATAATATATCTATTGACTTGGATAATACAGCCGTTTCAGCAGGTTCATATGGTAGTGCAACAGCAATACCAACATTCACAGTAGATGCAACTGGTAGATTAACAGCGGCTGGTACAGCCTCTATTAGTACTCAGTTGACTGTTGGTGCAGACAGTGGTTCAGATGATACAGTAACATTAGGTACTGACACATTGAACTTTGTAGGTACAGCGAATGAAATTGAAACTACTGTTAGTGACAACCAGATTCAAATTGGATTACCAAGTACAGTAAGTGGACTAACAAGTGTTAGTGCAACAACACTTACTGATGGAACATTCAGTGTAAGCAGTGGTGCAATAAGTGGTGCAACTACTATTGCGGCGGCTGACTTAACACTTTCTGGTAACTTAACTGTTAATGGTACAACAACTACAGTTTCTTCAACTAACATGACTGTTGAAGATAAACTGATTGAACTTGGTACAGGTACTACAGGTTCAGCAAGTGGTGACGCAGGTATTATTATTGAACGTGGTAATGATACTAACGTGTTTATGGGTTGGGACGAAAGTGCTGACCAATTCCAACTTGCTACAACAACTGCAACAGGGGCCAGCACAGGTGATTTATCACTTACAGATGCTAACCTTAAAGCAGGTACTATTACATACGCAAGTTTAAGTGACGGTGCAATCACTATAACAGGATTTGTTGATGAAGATGCAATGGGTAGCAATAGTGCTTCACTTGTTCCAACTCAGCAATCAGTTAAAGCATACGTTGATTCGCAAGTAGCGGCGGTAGATGATACTGTTCTTAGAGCAACATTTACAGCAAATAGTTCGGATAGTTCTTTCTCATTAGGTACTATGCCTAATACGAGTGGAAGAACATACGTTGGTAGTAAACTTACTATCAAAGTATCAACAGCATTTAGCGGTGGTAGTGTAGATGGTATCTTAGTAAACGATGGTACAAATGACTTGATGGGAGTGGCTCAAAACGATCCAACTACCACAGGTGTTTACATTGTAGACTTAGGTGCTGAAGCAATTGCCGGTGGTGCAACGGTTACTGTTTCGTTCAAACAGAGTAATGGTTCAACTGCAAGTACACCTACAGCAGGTGTATGTGTAGCCACATTAGAGTATCAGTTCTTAACATAATAAGTAATTGAATACATGAAAAAGCACTCTTCGGAGTGCTTTTTTTTGACTAAAATTTGTAAGTGCTTGATTTAGAACGGAAAGAAAATTAAAATAAAAGTTGACTTACCGGGCGGAGATGCTATAATAGTAACACTTTTAAGCAAATAAGGAAGTCAAAGATGGCTACTGAATTACGCACTATCCCAACAACTGAAATCACCCAAACACGATTCTTTGGAGGACAGGACCGTGGCACTATGCTACAACTTACCGTGCATGACCGAGGTAGTTTCCAATCAATCTCTATCACTAGAGAGCAGGCGGCCCGTGTTGCTCAAGAGTTGTTGCTGTTTGCAAATGGCAACGAAGTTCCTGACTTTGTAGAAACTTCTTAATGCTTGTTTCAGTAACAGGACCTAAAGGCGGAGATGTCGATGTTGGGTTGCAAGCCATGACTGTATTAGCAGTCAAACACTATGCAAAACAACTAGGCATTTCTCGTCTTAGGAATAACATTTTAGTTCGAATACATCACAGAATTGATGTAGGCGAATGGGGCACCGAAGGTTTGTGTGAGTATATAGACAACCGTAGTTATATATTGGATATTGCATTGTATAGCAATTGGTTGTTGAATCTTGCACATGAAATGGTACATGTAAAGCAATTCTCTCGTAACGAATTAGATCCAATGATGACCAAATGGAAGTCTAACAAATATGTAGGTGATTTGGATTACTGGCGCCAGCCTTGGGAAAAAGAAGCACGTAGGCTTCAAACAAAATTACTGGCGGAGTATAGCAATGAAACTGCATAATATAATTTTATGGGTTCTAGCATTAATAGTTTTTAATACTATTGTTATGTTTTGGGGGATCTATTTAATTGCATAACCGCTTGTAGTTCAATGGATAGAACATCGGCCTTCTAAGCCGAGGGTTGCAGGTTCGAGTCCTGCCAAGCGGGCCAATCAGAAGAGGGTAAAGTAAAGGGCAAGATAAGACGGCATAAGAGTATCTGTCGTGAAGTGCGTTAATCCTACAATAAGGAAAGCGGGGTCTTATCAAACAATTTAATGCCTGAGTGGTGGAATTGGTAGACACAAGGGACTTAAAATCCCTCGTCCGTAATGGACATGACGGTTCGAGTCCGTCCTCAGGTACCAAAATTTACCAAAAAAAGTGGTAAAAAAAGGTTGACTATTAGCCAAATCCATGTATAATATACTAATAATTTGTAAAAAAGGAGTATATTTATGAAGAAACTAGTATTAAGTTCAGCAGTAGCAGTAGCAACTTTGTTTATTGCAACTGATATTCAGGCTCAACAAATCGAAATGATTGTTGATGATGTTAATCCAGTTTACAAAACTGTTCAAAAATATGAAGATGTACCTCATACTGAAACTGTTTGTTACAGATACCAACGTAATTCCGAAGGACTTTTAGAGAAAGTTGTAGACGGTGGATTTGGTTCTACTGGCGGATTGATTGGTGCAGGAGTAGGTGTAGCAATAGCAGATGAGATTGGTAACGGTAGTGATGCCGCCAAGATACTGTTTGGTTTAATCGGAAACAAGATTGGTAATGACATTTCTTTAAAGAAAGCACCAAAAACATCTTGTGAAGAAGTAACTACTTACCACAGGAATACTTTCCACGAAACAATTATTACTGGTTACAATATAACTGGTAAGGTTAATGGTCAAACTGTTACAGTTGAAAGACCACATCAACCAAGAATTGGTTCATCAATTGTTCTTAGATTAAGAGTTTGGTAATGTCAGAAGACGACAAAAAAGATAACGTCGTTCCATTATTTGGAAAAAAAGAGAAATCACCCGATAAGGTTCCGTCCATATTGGGTGAACTCATTAATGATGCTTTTGATAACATGTCAGCAGAACAGCAAGAAGAACTTTCAAAATACATGTCAGACAAGTTAGAATTAAGATTCTCATTAGGAGAAGACCAAGACATGTTTCATTTACAGCCTGTGCATACAGAAACTATCAATATAGGTGATATGGATATAGATCCTGAAGAGATTGCACAGAACATGATTAAGATTGAAACCATGAAAGCCAAGTGTTTCGAATATATCAAAGCAATCGAACTGGCTATGTTTGACGCATACATGGGTTTTGATAGGATAGAATTAGAGAAATTACACAAAGATTTACAGAAAATTTTTGTAAAAATAGGAAAAAAAGGTTGACTTCTGCCTCTAAAGAAGTATAATAGTATATGTAGGTTAAAGATAAAGGAGTAACTTATGGAAACATTACAAGTAAGACCCAGTGAGACAAAGCCAATTGTTCTTCGAGCAATGAAGGCTAGTCGTCCTATCTTCCTTTGGGGAGCACCTGGGATAGGAAAATCGGACCTCATTCAACAAATTGTTGACAGTGGTGAACTAGGCAACGCATACATGATTGATATGCGTCTTGCATTAATGGAACCAACTGACCTTAGAGGTTATCCGTTCCGTAATCCAGAAACAAATCAAATGGAGTGGGCTCCAGCAGTTGACTTGCCAACGCAAGAACAGGCTGATGACTACGATACTATTGTATTGTTTTTGGATGAACTTAACTCTGCACCTCCAAGTGTACAGGCGGCGGCTTATCAATTAGTTCTTAATGGTAAGATTGGTCAATACAGATTACCTAGCAATGTTAAAATTGTTGCGGCGGGTAACCGTGAGACAGACCGTGGTGTTACATACAGGATGCCAAGTCCTTTGGCAAACAGGTTCAGACACATTAACATGGATGTGAACTTTGAAGATTGGTCTATTTGGGCCACTGAAAACAAAGTACACCAAGATGTTATTGGTTACTTAACTTATTCAAAAGCAGATTTGTTTGACTTTGATCCTAAGACATCAAGTCAATCATTTGCTACACCTCGTTCGTGGAACTTTGTGAGCGAGATTCTAAACACAGAAGGGTTCGATACTGCTTCTGACTTTGAGCAAAAGGCAGAGATTGCCGGTGCTATTGGTGAAGGAATGGCTATTAAATTCTGTGAACACAGAAAGATTGCTAGTAAACTTCCTAATCCAGAAGATGTTCTTAATGGTCAAGTCAAGCAGTTAGATATCAAAGAGAAGTCTGCTCAGTATTCATTTGCAATTGGCTTATGTTATGAGTTGGCTGACTTGTCTAGCAAAGACGAGAAGTTATTTGACAAAGGTGTTGATTACTTCTTTGACTTTATTATGGCAAACTTTGAGCCTGAGTTGGTTATCTTTAGTGCTAAAACAGTCCTAAGTGACCATGACATAGACATCAAGCCTCGTAAATTGCAAGGCAAGAAGGAGTTTAAAGAACGTTATTGGAAGTATCTCTTCCCTAGTTCTTAAGTTTAAAACCGTTGCTGTATCCTACATCGTTACTCCTACAAACAGCGATTGGTTTTACCCCTCCTCCGGGAGGGGTTTTTCTTTTATATTTCCGGAAAAAAAGGTTGACTTTCACACCAAAAGAACCTATAATACATAGTATAAATAGTAAAACGTAGGAGTTTTAATTGGACACTTTAGAAGCAAAACAACCTAAGATAAGCGGTACACCTAGCGATACTGCTCATAAGGCATTAGAGGCTATCCCAGAATCTACGAAGACTCAAAAAGAAATTGAGGATCGTTTGATTGCGGCTAGAATCAGCATGTTGTTGCATTGTCCTTTCTACGGCAACTTGGCTTGTCGTTTAGATATGAAGGACGCAACAGACTGGTGTCCAACTGCCGCAACTGATGGCAAATACTTTTACTACAATCGTAACTTCGTTGATGCTCTTAGCAATGACGAACTAGTTTTTCTTTGGGGACATGAAGTTGAGCATTGTGTATATGACCACTTCAGCAGACGTGGTGATAAGAATCCTTTACTTTGGAACATTGCTAATGACTATGTTGTAAACATGGACTTGGTAGAAGGTAATGTTGGTTCCCAAATTAAACTTGTTGATATTTGTTTTGATTACAAATACCAACGTTGGACTTCAGAAGAAGTTTACGATGACTTGTTCAAGCAGGCAGAAGAAGAAGGTCGTATCATTGAAATGTCTACACTAGATGTACACTTGGATATGGACGAATCAGAAGATGACGAAGGTGCACAAGGTGCCAATGGTAATGTTGATGACGACGGTAAGTCTGGTCCTATGCAATATACCAAAGAAGAAAAACGTCAGATAAAAGAGCAATTCAAGAACGCAACCATGCAGGCGGCTAAAGCGGCTGGTAATGAAAAATTACCTAATGGTGTAAAGAAACTTGTTGATGGTTTGGTTAATCCACAATTGACTTGGAGAGAATTGCTACCACAACAGATTCAAAGTGTAGTTAGAAGTGACTACAGTTATCAAACACCTTCACGTAAAGGCAGTGACACAGGTGTATGGCTTCCAGGATTAGAGCGAGAGCAAACTATTGACATTGCAATGGCAATGGATACTTCAGGTTCTATGACAGATGAAATGGGTAGAGATATTCTTAGTGAAGTAAAAGGTTGTATGGATCAATACAGCGACTTTAGAATACACTTGTTCTGTTTTGATACTGCGGTTCATAATCCGCAAGTGTTTACAGAACACAACATGGAAGAGTTTATGGAGTATGAACTTGAAGGCGGCGGCGGTACTGACTTTGAAGTATGTTGGGAATACTTTAAAGAAGAAGGTATTGTGCCTAAGAAGTTCATTATGTTTACTGATGGTTATCCTTGGGATAGTTGGGGCGACGAAACATACTGTGACACAATGTTTATTGTGCATGGTGGTGGTTACGGAGGCAGAGTTCCTGAAGCACCTTTTGGTATAACTGTACCTTATGAGAGGAATGATTAATGAAAGAATATGATAAAATTAAGTCTGAACAAGCAGAACAATTAGGGTCTATTGATAAAGTACATCCTATGAATCAAGTGGCAATAATGTCAGTTATTCAAATTGCAATGTTAATTGGTGTAGGCTTAATGATGTTGTTAATAGGAAAGTCTATATGAATGATTTACAAATGATATGGGACGTCATAGTTCCATTAATAATTACAGGATTTTGCATTGGTGTTGTGTTCAGTGTTGTTGCAGGATCTATTAGAATTGGTTGGAAGTTTGCACCATACATTTTGGTGTTTGCATTCCTCATATGGTGGATTAGCATATGATTTCTAGATTCAATAGGCTAACACAGGACGAGTTCCTACTGCTCAAAGGTACAGATAAGATTGCTAACATGATTGGCAACAAGTTTAAGACTTATGACTTTGATGTTGTTGAGTTCCTAGAAGAGAATTCAATGGGACAATTTTGTGTAATCAAACAAGATATGGACAAATCCTGGTTAATTTATTTTGAGAGTACAGAAGATATCGCAATGGTATTAAGAAACTATACTCCGAAAGAACCAGAAGCACCAAGCATCAACAAGATAAATATTGTTGATGACTTTGAAAATACCTAAGGAAATACCTAGCAATTTTTGTATTGCACCGTTTATATCCACAAGACCAGAAGTAAGACACAAGAATAGTCCTTGTGCCTATGGTGCTCTGGATATAAAACAGCCACAACTAGATGCCAAAATGAAATGGCATAGTGAAGAACTAAACAATCTTAGACAACAATTTATAAACAACGAACAGCCAGAGACTTGCAATAGGTGTTGGTTTGAAGAAGCGGCTGGCAAAAGCAGTTTAAGACAACGTTTATTACAGTATCAACCTAATGCATATCAAGATTTAATTGTTACTGGCAAATGGTATGATGGTCCTGTATCTATTACATTCAAGTCTAGTAATATATGTAACCTAGCATGTAGAAGTTGTGGTGCTCATGACAGTAATCAGTTTGATAAAGAAGGTGCTACATACCTTAAAGAATATAACAATAGAGGACAATACATAGCAAAGGACAAACCAGAGCATGTCAACATGATAGACTATGCACCTATTTGCGACAATGTAAAACACTTAGAGTTCTTTGGCGGTGAACCTTTATTAAACATTACACAATTTGAATTACTAGAACATCTAGTTGATACAGGTAGAAGTAAAGATATTACATTGTATTACAATACCAATGCAACCAACACACCCACAGAACGTTTACAACGAGCATGGAAAGAATTTAAAAGCATAGAAATAAGTTGTAGTATTGATGGCATTAAAGATAAGTTTGAATATCTAAGATGGCCCGGCAAGTGGAGTACATTAGAATCAACATTAGATAATTTACAAAATATGGATTTAGGTATTCCCACAAGAATAGTAGGCAACATGACTACAAGTATTACCAATGTATGTGATACAACAGAAATATATGAATGGCACAAAAAAAGATTTGGTGAGTACCCATATAACTCTATGGTAGACATACCATCTTATATGAGCATAAAGAACTTACCAAATGAATACAAAACTCAAATCAGTTCACATCTAACCATGCCAGAAGTCAGAGGTTACTTAAATATAGATGTCCAATATCCAAATGCATTTAGAGAATGGATTAAATGGATGAAAAGAATGGACAAGTATAGGGAACAAAATTTTATAAACACATTCCCTAAACTATATGATATAATCAAAAAGGATTGGGATTCAGTTATTGACTTAGCAGATCCTAAACCAGACTTTGATATATTTGGAGTTGATATATGAGTGTTTGGTCATGCAATGAATGGGACCCCCTAAAAGAAATTATAATAGGCACAGCCGAAGGCGCCAACATACCAGAGCATGACCTTAGTCATCATGCAACAAATTATGCTAACCTAAGCATTGAAGAATATGAGGCTATGCCAAAAGGCAAATATCCACAACATGTATATTCAGAAGCAGAAGAAGACTTAGAAGGACTTGTTGGTGTACTAGAAGACTTTGGTGTTAAGGTACATAGGCCCGATTTGAGCGTCATAGACTTCACTAGCAAGGTATCAAATGGTTTATGGGAGTCACAACAATATGAAGCATATTGCCCACGTGATAGTGTAACTGTGATAGGCGATACTATAATCGAAGGAGCAATGAGTCTTAGAGCAAGATACCATGAAACATTCATGTTTAATAAATTGTTCAAACAAAAGAGCATGGAAGGAGCCAAATGGTTACCTATGCCAAAGCCTATGTTACAAACTGATTTGTATAAAATACAACCGGGCAGAGACCCAAGTGTAAACAATAATGAACCCATACTAGACCCTGCTAATTTAATTAGATGTGGGTATGATATACTGTATTTGATATCTAATACAGGCAACGAACAGGGTGCTAAATGGCTACAAAACACACTCGGAGACTCATTTAGAGTTCATATGATGCACGATTTATACAGTTGGGCTCATGTAGACAGTACAATAATGCCCTTACGTCCTGGACTTGTAGTGCTAAATGCAAGTAGAGTAGACGAAGATAAAGTGCCTGAAATATTCAAAACATGGGATAAAATATGGTACACAGAAGAAATGTGTGTTGGACAGCCATGTTTAGAAGACTATGCTCCAGCAAGTAGTTGGATTGGTATGAATGTATTAAGCATAGACCCGCAACATGTACTAGTTCCTAGTGAGGAAATACCGCTAATGAAGGCTATGGAACAGCATAATATCACCCCTGTGCCCGTCAAAATGCGTCATATGAGGACTTTAGCAGGTGGTCCGCATTGTGTATCATGTGATTTAGTACGTGAAGGCACACTAGAAACCTACTAAATTACCAGAAAAAATGGTTGACTTTTGGGCTCAAAGGCCCTATAATATACATATAATTTAGGAATACGGTAACGATGAAATACTTGGTTTTAGGCGATATACACAATGAATACAAGTTGTTCATGGATGCCGTATTGTACGCAAAAGAGAATGACCTGACTATTATTAGTGTAGGTGATATTGTTGACTACGGTCCACATGCCAAAAGCACAATCCATTTGGCAAGAACAATCGCTGTGACAATGGATGCAAAGTTCATTGAAGGTAATCACGATAATAAAATTTACAGATATCTTAAAGGTAATGATGTAATTGTTTCTCATGGTATGGTTGCTACAATTAAAGATTTAGAAAGCGATGATTCTGTAAAAGAAAACTTTATGTTCTTGTATGAGCAGATGCAAAACTACATCAACATTGGTGATACTTACATGACTCATGCCGCTTTTACAAGTTCTTTTTGGAATGGTGATACAGATTCAAAGCAAGCCAAAAGAGCATACTTGTATGGTGAGATAGACAAGAGCAAACCTACTGTTGAACACAATGGGCAAGACTATCCTGCTAGAACATATGACTGGGCTGATGCAGTTCCTTCAGGTAAGACTGTTATTGTCGGACATGATAGAACTCCATTAACTGAAGTTCCTGCTTTTGATGATGAACATAATAAAGTTACTATTCACGACAGCAAGTCTGGTGGTAAAGTTGTTTGGATTGATACTGGTGCTGGTAAAGGTGGGCATGTTACAGGTGCAACCTTAAGTGAGAATGGCGAATTCTTAGGCACAGTTGAATTCAAATAGTGCCATTTTTTCCAATCTAAATTTTACCTTTCACTAAATAATGTAGTAATTAAAAACTACTTTAATTGGAGAAAGTAAAAATGACAGACGAAACAAACAACGAAGTGTCTAGTGAAGAAGCAGTTAGCGAAACATTCACTGACCAACCACAAGAAGCGATAGAAACTTTATCACTTCAAGAATTGGATCAGATTGCACAGGTCATCGACTTGGCAAGCCAACGTGGTGCTTTTAGAGGCGGCGAACTATCTGCCGTTGGAGCATTATACAATAAGTTGATTCAGTTTTTAAGTAGTGTGAAAGCACAACAAGAAGCGGCGGCGGCTGATGCTCAAGCCGAGGGCGAAGAAACACCAGCCCAAGACGGAGAAGAATAATGGCAGAGATGACAAAACATGTAGGCATTTATGGCGAGAAGCCTTGCGTAGTAGTATTTAGAACACTACCTGAGGATGAGCAAAATGCTCTAGTTATTCTTAGTGATTCATTAGAAGGTCAATTCCACGATGACATTATGTCAGTTGTTGACAGTCAAGAAGCACAAGAATCAAATAACATTAGTGAAGTATTTTTCAGAAGAAGATTAACTGATGGTGAGAACATGCTAGAAGCATTACACACCAGAGGTAAGTTAGTTAAAGCACCAGTCAATATGGTTAAACTAACACCATTACCAAATCAATCAGTTGAACTTGAAGAAGTAAATGCTGAACTAGGAAAGATTGAAACAGAATCTAACCCACCTTTGAAGACAGAAACAGATGTTGCTAGAATAGATTCTGGTGCTCCTGTTGTACAAGAAGGCGATGATCCAGAAGCAGTTGCAAACAACTTGCTCTCCCAAGCATCTTTATTAGAAGAAGATGCAAAAGCATTGCTTAACGATGCAGAAGCGAAAAGGTCACAAGCATATGAAGTTGCACCAGACCTTAGACCTAAAAAAGGTCCAGGTAGACCGCCAAAGGCGTCTATCGAGAACCTTTAAGATAAGTAGTTAAGTAACGTAGGAGAGATAATGTCAAGCAATGACGTAAGGATAGTCTTGGTTGCAAAGCATGGTAAGAATCAAGACTTTGAAAATTTATTAAAGGAAGTGTTCCCTAGCGAAATACCTGTCGATATGATAGACAGCATTATTATCGAGTTCAAAGATGGTAGTAATGCTAAATTGGATCATAGAGAAATAGAAGATCCGCTACCAACTTCTCCAAACAAATCTTGGTCAAAAATGATACAAGCATTCTCCAATGTAAAACAAATCAATATCATAGTTGATGTTAGAAAAGTAGAAAAGACTGTTGGAGATAAAGTTGGTAGCATGTTAGGTAAGCACTTTGAATAATGAAGATTGCAATAACTGGTCATAGCAGTGGTATAGGACATCAACTAGACATAATTCTAAGTCTAACAACAAAATATAAAATTCAAGGATATTCCAAATCAAATGGTTGGAATATCGCTGAACGTGATGGTGATAAGATAATAGAAGAACTGTTAAATTATGACCCAGATGTTTTTTTCAATAACGCATACTATCCTCAAATACAAAATAAAATACTTGAAACTCTCTATGAAGAGTGGAAAGACAAAGACAAAATTATAATCAACACAGGATCAATTAGTGGATATCTTAAAGGTATATTGTTAGATGACGATAGTGATTATGTAAATGATAAGAAAGCATTATCAGAATTTTGTGTAAGAAATAGTTTCAATTATCCTTGGGCAAACAAAACTAGAATACATAACATCAGTTTTGGTTTTGTTGATACACCTTTAATCAAAGAAGGTAATACAGAGAATCTAATAGATGCAGAAAAGGCGGCATGGTGCCTAGTTGACCTTATGGACCAAAAGGAATATTATATTGCAGAGCAAGTAATCAACTGTAAGTTTGATAGCGATGAAGAGATGCTATTACATTTCAATAAAGCCACTAGAAGCATGTTGAAGCACATTGCAAAATCAAATAGAGATATTAAGCATTCGAAATAATAGAAATAAATGCACCAATCACAAAAGCAACGAATATAGTAGCAACTATAATAGCAGTTGCATCGATCCAAAATCTTTTAGACTCTGCTTTACGAGCCGCCTCTCTTAAACGTGCGGCTCTGATGTTACGTCTTTCCTTCATCATATCTTCATAGAAGCCTACTTGTCCTGTATAAAGTAAATACTCCCTAAGTTCTTTTTCTAATGCCGCCATCTTATGTCTAGCCGCAGTAATTTCCAAAGCCTGTGCTTCTATACTATTACCAGAGAATAGTTTTTTGACCATGGGTTGATTTTTATCATATTGAGTAGCGGCGGCTATTTGGTCTTTTGCGTCGAAAAATTTGCCAAAGTAACCCGCAATATCTTCTACTTCTCTTCCCATTTCAACTGATTTTTTTATGGCATTGAACGCCTGACTGGCTAGTGATATAGCCATTCCTACTTCGACCATGAACTGGTCCTCCTGTGTCCTACTAAAGTTATTTATCAAACATTATTAGGTTGACTTATTTTGCAAAAGACGTATAATAGTAGTATGGCAAAAAGAAAATACATAGTAACAGACATAGATGGTTGTGTTCTAGACTGGGAAGAAGCATTTAGTGTTTGGGCTGAACAACATGGACATAAACTAGTTGACGGATATCAATTCAAATACAGCATAGGTGATAGATATGGATTATCACATAAGCAAGGCAATCAATTAGTAAGAATATTTAATGAGTCTGCCGCGATAGGATTTTTGCCACCATTACGTGATGCACAATACTTCATTAAGAAGTTACATGAACAACACAGATATCACTTTATTGCATTAACAAGTTTAAGTTTAGATCCATATGCTCATGCATTAAGAGAAAGAAACCTTGCAAAATTGATGGGTAAAGATGCATTTAGCAAGGTAATATGTTTAGACACAGGTGCTGACAAAGATGAAGCATTAGAAAGACTTGCTAAGAAACATAAAGGTTGTTATTGGATTGAAGACAAACCAGTAAACCTACAAGCAGGTGTAGATGTTGGATTCGAAGGAATACTAATAGAACATGGTCATAACATGAATAAAGAAGTAGATGGCTATGTTGCAAAGAATTGGGAAGATGTTTATAATTACATTATCTCAAATGAAGAAAAACCCAAAGGGTATAATAGATAAGAGTTACAGTTCGGAACAGAATTTGAAAAAATTGAGTAATTTTCTGTTCCACAAATGGCGTGGGACGCCTGGAAAGACAGCCGGACGGTACGATAAAGGTATTGTAAAGTCAGTCTAGTGCAAGTAGGCTGGCCCGGAATCACACAAAAATACCAGAAAAATTGGCAGAAAAAGGTTGACTTATACCTGTTTTTTGCTATAATATGTGTATATTGTTAGGAGCAACGGAATGAAAACATACACAGGTAAAGAAGTAATTGCATACGCAGTAGCAACTGATGAATATCAAGGCTTTAAGTATGTAAAATCTCACGAAGCAAACCGAGAAAAAGGAGTTGAATCCAACTTCAAACTTATGCTAGAAGCAATGCATAACCCAGAAAAGGCCCGTGTAAGTGTTACAGACGCTCATACAGTTAAGGCTGAAGAAATCATTGACTACTTTGAAGGCTTAGTTTTTAAAGCAATGACACGCAAGTTAAGTGAGTTCGAAACTAAGATTACTGAACTTATTAAGGCTGAAGATATCAATATCAACGGCAGAGATAACCGTTTGCCTATCGTAGGTAGTTTGCCTAGTGTTTACAGAAATAACATTGAGCATGACAAGTGGTCAGACACTGAACGTGATTTGCGTTCTAAATCAGACTATGTAGGTGAGGTTAATACTCGTCACACATTCTCAGGTGAGATTGTTATGTCCAGATACATGAACAGAAGCCACAGTATGTTGGTTGCAGTTCTGGTTGATGGCAAGAACATTGTTAAGTTCTTTTATGACCTTTACAGAGGTCAAACCAAAGATGACTTTGCAAAAGGTAAGCAACTTACTTTTTCTGGTTACATCAAAAAGCACGAAGTATCACAATATTCTAAGTGTAAAGAGACTATGGTAAACCGTGTCTCACTTCCAAAAGAAGATAAATAGTATTATAACTTTAACTAGGATTAGTCCTAGACAGTTAATAACTGATAGAGGTATAGTACATGGCAGTCTTTATGAATGCCAAAGGAACGCAGAGTGCAATATTCCAATTTGGAAAACGTGGATCTAAGGTCTTTGGCTCAACAGTAACACCGACGGCATCGGAAGTAACAACCGGTGACCTTTGGTTTGACATTTCAAATAACGAAACTAAAATCGCATCCAAGAGTGGCGATACTGTTACTTGGAATAAAATTATTACTGAAAACTTTGGAGACCTAACTGTAACAGGTAACCTAACTGTTCAAGGTACAACTACCACTGTTGATTCAACTTCAATAAACATTCAAAACTCATTTGTATTTGAAGGTGCTACTGCAGATGCACATGAAACAACTCTTACAACTGTAGATCCAACTGCTGATAGAACTATTAGATTGCCTAATGCAAGTGGTACTTTAACATTAGATGGTGCAATTGAAGTAGAAGATTTGGCGTCAACTGCCTATGTAACAACATCAGAAACATGGAATGATAACGACAGTGAGTTTGCTACAACAGGTAGAATATCAGCATTTATAGATACAGAAATTGCTAATGCTACAACTATCATGCACACAACAGGTGCAGAAAGTATGGCAGGAGTTAAAACATTTACAAATGGCGTAACTATTCCTTCAGGCGGAACATTAACTGTAACTAATGCAACTATAACAGGTGCTAATTCAGATAGTATTTCAGAAGGTTCAACTAATTTATATTTCACTAACCCAAGAGCAAGAGCGGCAATTAGTGTTACAGACAATTCAACTGCTGGTAATGAACTACAATATAATAGTTCGACAGGTGTAATTAGTTGGAATGGTGTAAGTGCTAGTACAGAAAATGTAAACAAAGTAACAGCATTATCATTTGGTTCACTTACAGACTATGATGTAATCACAACATCAGCAACATTAACAAGTGACTTTGGAAGTGTAGCAAGTACAGGCAACACAGAAAATGACCATGGTTTTGTATTTAGAGATTCAGGCTTACCACAACTACCAAGTTATACTGTAGCCACATTGCCTAGTACTGTAGCAGGTGACCTTGCATTATGCACAAACGAAACAGGAGGTTCTGTTGTAGTGTTCTATGATGGTAGTAACTGGCGTAGGATGACTGACAGAGCAGTAGCAAGTTGATAACTTGTAATCGTTGCAAAAAATATAAACACAAAAACCCATTATACTTTTGTTACATACGTGGTAAAACCTTATGTAATAAATGTGCGGAGTATGTAGTTTTTAATGACTTATATTTGCGTTAAACTTTCCAACGCCACATTAAACTTTTTCTCACATCACCTTCTGCAATATCAGGTGCTCGGTGCCAACTGTCCTTATTGTTAGTGGTAACAAACATACAGTTTGGATAAAAAGGTACACGTCTTATTAGTTTAAAATTATCTAAGTTAGTAGCAATATGTGGATGTGCTGTACCTTTATCTTGTAAAGCATCTTCTGATAAGTTATTGCCTATGTACTTGTACATGGCTGTTCCATATTCTTTTTGACTAATGTCTACAGGTAGATATACCTGACCACTAATAGTAAACAATGTATCATAGAATGCATCGACGTGGACATCATCTATAGATAACATGGATGAGTCTTCCCAAAAATTTGTAGTTGCTGGTACAGGTGTGTCTGTATGAAATTCAAACTTTGCACTTAGCAACGAAAACAAATTGCTAGTAAATTGTTCATACTCTTCGTTGTATTCATTATAAGTATGTTGTATTCTACCATGTTCGTTATCTATATCAAACCCTTCAAACTTATCAAACTCACATATTGTTCTATAAAACTCTGGAGTGAATAATTCTGTAATAAACATATGAGGCCACGGTTCTGTAAGTACAGGTGTTTCTTCTATACGTTTCTTTATGTGTTCAAACTGCTGAGTAATATCCGTAAACATGTCTTCTCGTCATTGGTTTGTCTATTATTGGACTGCTATGCCAACTGTTATTTGTTCTTGGCATAAAATATGCATAGTTAGATATAAAAGGTACTTGGTCAATTAGGTTACAATCTTCTCTTATAAGACTTTTGCCAAGGTCAAGTTCTTCTGTTTTAGGTTCCCAAAATTGTGTTCCATATTCTTTTATGCTGTCATCTAATGGCATGTATAATCCAAATGTAATATTAAACTTGTCATAATCTACATGCACATCATTAATTGTAAACTTTTCTGTGTCCTCCCAAAGCCAAGCATCTGTCTTATATTCTACTTCTAGTTCAAATTTATCTGCAATAGCACACTTGACATACTCATGGTCTAATACTTTATTAAACATTATTTGATATGCCATGTTGTAATCTATATCCTGTTGAGTTCTACCTTCTACTTCTATGTGATAAAACTCTTTGGGCCAGTTGTCTAAACATTCTTGTATTAGTTCTGGGTGTAAAAAGTCTTTGATTATAAGTTTATGATTAGATATATCTGTATCAACTATTCGTTGTAATGTAAATTCTGTCCAAGGATCTAATACAAAATCATCTATGCTTTGTACCATGCCACCTTCTAATAGTATTGGCAGTCTTGGATACCAAGGATCAACATCTGTAAGTCCATGCTCACAACTATTCATTAGTCCACAAATTTTACATTTAATTCTAGGGTAATCTGGATTATATTCAGATGGGTGAAAGGGTATGCCGTGTTTGTCTATTGCCATTATATTTCGATTGATGCTTCGAATGTAAATGGGTCTTGATCCGGAAATTCCTCTATCAGTTCTTGTGATATTCTGTTACCTTCTTCTTCACTTATTTCATCTTCAAGTATTATTTCATGTATATAGATAGGTCCGTCTTTATCAGCATCTTCATATATTAAAACGTCAACACTAACTTTTTCACTATCTTCTACACTAACACCTTTAACAATTTTAGAAGGCACAACACTTTGTACGATGTCGAAGTATTCAATTACATCATAGTCATCTAGTTCGTCTCTAGTATTAAATCTTACAAAGTGTTTTACAAACATTAATCACCGCCTTTATTTTTGCTAGTTCCTGCGTATAGTCCGAACCAAGCCGCACCAGCACCAACAATAATACTTATCAATCCTGATTGTTCAAGTGATGGATTTTCCAGTCCCATGAACCACATAGTTGAATAGTATAGTAAGAAAATATAAACACTTAAAAACATACGTGGAAATATTCTCCAGGCATCTATTGCCTTTGCTAAATCAATCCAACCTTGATAAGGATTCTTACTGCTGTCTACTGTTTTAGTATCGACTTCAAGTTCTATCTGTACAGTCTTTTTTTCTACATCTGCCATTATGGTCTCCTTTGTGTGTACTACTGTATTTATCATTTTTATTGACTTTGCCAAGAACTGAATATATAATACTTAAATGGTTATAAATATTTCACATACACAGAGGACAATATGGCATTTAATAGAACATTCAATTCAGAAGAAGTCGCAAGACTAAAAAGACTCATACAAGAAGGCGACCAAGTATTATACGAGGTTGATGCATTACAAGTAGGACTAAGAGAGACTGTGAAAGCAATCGCAGAGGAAATGGACATTAGACCTGCAATCCTAAACAAAGCAATTAAAGTAGCACACAAGGCTAACTTTGGCGAAGAAAGTGATAAGTTCGATGAACTTGAAACTATTTTGGCGGCAGTTGGCAAAGATAATCTTTAATAGGAAAATAAATGAGTTATGTTGATGCATGGCACGACCGTACTCGAGATGTAGTACATGTCTCAGAAAGAGTCAACGGTAAAAGAGTATTAGTTACTCACAAGCCAGTTTATAATTTTTACTATCAAGACCCAAGAGGTAAGGCAAGAAGTGTCTATGGAGAGCCATTGACTGAAGTTAGGTGTGCTAACAGTAAGGACTTTAAGAAGAACGTAGCAATTAATAGAAAGACTGGCAGGCTATATGAAACAGACATTAAGCCACTCAATAAAACACTAGCACAACATTACGAAGGTGTAGACTCTCCCAAACTGCATACAGCATTTTTTGATATTGAAGTAGACTTTGATCCTATTAAAGGATTCAGTCCACCAGAAGAAGCATTCATGCCTATC
>Ga0315330_10000106_pt1 | contig 41876 bp, 39 predicted proteins | sample M140m34915metaG_FD_203453 | JGI IMG/M metagenome (GOLD analysis project Ga0315330, IMG submission 203453) | Ammonia-oxidizing marine archaeal communities from Monterey Bay, California, United States - M1 40m 34915 | ecosystem: Environmental > Aquatic > Marine > Intertidal zone | place: USA...
GAAGATAAAAACCTGCTGGTAAACTATAGATTATAATCATCCAATTATTAAAGAAATTACCATTTGTGGTAACTGGCCAAACTGATATTAATATTCCAGCTAATAGACAAACTTGATAATCTGTTAGAGGCCTTTTTTGCTTAAAAATTATAGATTTGAATTGTCTTAAAGCTATGTAAAAAACATAAATTAAAACACTTGATAAAAATAAAAATCCAATAATTCCAGTTTCAGCTAACAGTTGGATATAAAAATTATGTGGATGGGTCATGCATGGAGTAATACCTGTTGCATATTTTTCATCTGCACAAATTATCCTAAACATTTTTGGACCGTGACCCAATAGAGGTTGGTCTTTAAACATATTGTAAGCTGTTCGAATTAAACTATCATGTTTTTTTGTAAAAATTACTGTTTCTTTTGAACTTTCAATTAACCCCATGTCCTCTGCTGGGCCTTTAAACATCCTCTCTTTCAACGTTAATGAATTTAGGCTTAAAATCAAAATACAAATAATTGCTATTATGAACGTTGCAAGTCTAAATTTTTGATACTCTTTAATTAAGATAATAATAAATATTGTTGATAAATTTAAAAAGAAAAAAGCACTTCTCTCTCCAGACATAAAAATAAGTATATCTACTAAAATAAATAAAAGACTTATAAAATAAATTTCATATTTCTGTTTTTTTTTTATTAAAAATAAAGCAAATAATAAAGGAAACAATCTGGACAGATATGAGCCCATTACTAGTTCATCTCCAAAAAATGATGAAACTCGTTGACCGTATATCTGAAATCCTAATAAATTAGTGCCTGTAAAATATTGTATATAACCATCAATTACTAAACTTGAAAAACATAAAACTAATACATAATAAAAGTAAGTTAAAATACTTTTATCTTTATTAATTAAATACCAAATAAAACAACTAAATACTCCTATTCTAAAATAAAATAATGAGCTTTCAAAACTAAGCATAGTATCTGCAGCTACAAATACACTTAGTAAAATACAATAAATACAAAAAATGAAAAAAATGATTAATGGTTTATTATAAAAGAAATAAAATTCTTTATTTTTAAATACGTAAAATAAAAAAAATAAAGCTGAAATACTTACAATTAAATCAGGGAAAAAAGGTCCCAATATTAAAAATGGAATAATAGATGTTATTGATAAATTAATTAAAATTGAATTTAAGTTTTTAAAATTGTTCATTAAGTTTCAAATTATAGAGTTATTTAGTTTTAAATCTTATGACATTATTTTTATCATTAATATCTTCAGTCGAATTTAAATCATTTTTTAAATTTGATTGTTCTTTGTAAAAATTATCAACAATTTCTGAGTTTGATTGATAAGAAGGAACTAAATTTGATAGTATTTGTTTAATTTCATCTACTTCATTTGTCTCAATTGAATTTGTTAAATGATCTAAATCAATTTTAAGCTTATTAAAAGAAATGAAAGGATCTTGAGCTTTTTGAATTTTTTCATGTATTGTTGATTGAGGATTGTCCCCTATTAATAATTCTTCATATAACTTCTCACCTGGTCTAAGGCCTGTTACTTTTATTTCAATATCTCCATCTAAATTTTTATCATCTTTAATTGAAAGACCTGAGAATTTTACCATTTTTACAATTAAGTCTCTAATTTTAATACTTTGCCCCATGTCCAAAACAAAGACTTCACACTTTTCAGCCATAGCCCCTGCTTGAATAACTAACTGGGAAGCCTCAGTTATTGTCATAAAATAACGAGTTACGTCAGGATGAGTTAAGGTTACAGGACCTCCTTTTTTTATTTGTTCTTTAAATTTTGGAATAACTGAACCTGAAGATTCTAATACATTACCAAATCTTACAATTGCAAATTTAGTTTTTTTGTCTTGATTATCGTAAAGAGATTGAACACAAATTTCAGCAAGTCTTTTAGTGGCTCCCATAATATTTGTTGATCTAACTGCTTTATCACTAGATATTAGAACAAAATTTTGAACATTAAATTTAAGTGCAGCTTCTGCTAAAATAAAAGTTCCAAAAACATTATTTTTTACACTTTCAGTGATATTTTCTTCAACTAAAGGCACATGTTTATAAGCTGCTGCATGATAAACAGTCTCTATATTAAAAGTGTTAAACACTTGCTCAATTTTTGTTTTATTTTGAATATTAATGAGTAAAGGAATAATATTTATATTTTTATATATATTTTTTAAATCTTCATTAATTTTATAAAGAGCAAACTCACTTGATTCAACAAGAATAAGTTTTTTAGGATTTAATTTTATGATTTGTCGAGATAGCTCTGAACCGATAGATCCACCAGCTCCTGTAACCATTACAACTTTTGAACTTATATTTTTAGATAATAATTCTGAATTGGGTTGAACTTGCTCTCTATTTAAAAGATCCTCAATAATTAATTCTTTAATATCTGATACTGATACTTTGCCTTCAACAATATCTTGAACACTTGGGAGTGTTTTAACAGTTAACTTATATTTATTTATATTATTAATTATTTGATTTCTTTTTTGCCTAGAAATTGAAGGAAGAGCTAGTAAAACAAAGTCTATATTTTTTTTATTAATTAATTTTCCCACATTCATTGGATCATAGACTGTTTGACCTAATATTTTTTGTCCATGAAATTGAGTGTCATCATCTAAAAAACCAACGACTTTCATCTCTAGATTGCTTTCTAAGCTAGTTAACAACTGTCTTCCGGCACTACCAGCTCCATAAATTAAAACATTAGTTTTGTTTTTTGATTTTTTAAAATTTGATAAAAATAAAAATTTAATACTTATTCTTGATAATGAAATTAATAAAAATAATAAAATAGGTTGAATAATACCAATAGATCTTGGAATGCCTTGAATCCCATAAATGCTAATCACTGCAAAATACAATAGTGCATAAGTGAAAGTTGCAACAAACACTGTAAATACTATTGAGGAACCTTGAAAACGAAAAATAGTTTTATACAAACCTACTAGCCAAAATATTGGAATTGCAAGCAGTATTGAAATCTCAACGGCTAAAGTCGTTACCTCATTAATCTTAACAAATTCCTCTAATCTTAAAAAAAATGCTAGCCAAGTACAAAAAACACATAATACTATATCTATTAGAATTGCTATTATTCTTTTTGTATAGCGTGGAAGATTAATAATATTTATAGATAAATTTTTTAAATTAAACATGATCTTAATTTATGATTCAATAATAAAGCACAAATATCAAAATACAATAATAATGAAATTTTATAAAAATTATTAGTGATAATAGTTATACTTTCTCTGTTATTTAAACCTCCAGCTTTGAAAATGACCTAAGCTATTTTTATGAATTGTAACATGTGGATTAACAAAACCCATCCTACGATAAAGGTTTTTCTTAACTTCATTAAATTTAAAATTAATTTTAGGATCTTTTTCATCTTTTCTTAACTGTTCAATTTCAATTTTTCACTTTTATAAGATAATTTTAAAGATTGTTTTAAAGATATAGTAAAAATAATTATATAAACTCATATTCTTAATCATTTTTTGATCAGTTTTAGCAAGGAGGGTTGGAGTTTTCATATTAATACCTGAAATTTGAGCAAATCCAGTTATACCCGGTCTTACTTTAAATGCCCCTCTTTTTTTTCTTTCACTAATGAGTTTTTTTTGATTAAATAAACAAGGTCTTGGTCCAACTAAGCTCATATCACCACTCAAAACATTAAATAATTGTGGTATTTCATCTAATTTTGTTCTTCTTAAAAAATATCCAAATGAACTTAATTTGATATTTCTCATTAAATGTGTTCCGGCTGATCTAACACCCATAGGCATAGTTCTAAATTTAATTAATGAAAAAGATTTAAAATCGCGGCCGACTCTTTTTTGTAAAAACAGAGGTGAACCATTAGTTAATAAACCTACAAACCATATTAAAAGTAATATAGGAAGCAAAAAAATTAAACCAATAAACGAAAAAAAAATATCAAAGAAACGAATCATTTAACTAAGATTATATTTATAAATTCATTCATTTACTAAAAATTTTTTGTTAAGTGAAAGATCTAAACATGCCAGTTAAAAATGTTAAATAAAGCAAAATAAAAAAAGCTATAAACCATATAAAAATAGTTTGTTCTTTTTTATAAAAAGATCCTATGACTAATATATTTGTTAAAATAAACATCATGTTCAACCTTTCATACTGCCATAGCATATCAAAAAAAAATAGTACGGGAGAAAAAAAAGATGTGAAAAATGATATAATATAAAAAATATTATTTGTAATATATTTAATTTTGTAGCTTAAAAAAAAAATTGTAAAAAAGTTTATTAAAAGAAAAATCAGTCCAAAATCATAACCTATAATTCTATTTTTTTCATGTTGTTCATAAAATAAGTTAAAAAATATTAACATAAAAATTAATAAAGAAATTGTCCAAAAGAATAACAACTTATTTTTTATTGAAAAAAAATTGCAATATCTTGATAAACAATAAATTAAAAAAAGAAAAGGGCCAGTAGTGTGGGAAAAAAATGCAACTATAATAAATATGATTGATTGTCGATTTTTATTTTCCATTAAAGTACAAATGCTAAGATTAAAAAAGGACATAGCTAGACCCTGTCTCATTGCGTTACTTGTAGATTGAAAAATTGGCCAGGTAAAAATTGCAATTAAATAAATTATTGAAAATATGAGAATTGACGAAATGCGATTTAGTTTAAAAAAAAAAAAAATTAATTTACCAGTGCTAAATGCTAAAATAAAAGATGTTAAATAAACCCCTAAATGATAATTGAAGATTGTAAATGTTGAGATTCTCCATCCTAATAAATCTCGATACCATTTTGCATAACTATAATTAGATTTATAATAAGACGTATGATAATCTGTTCCAAATCCAAACAATCCAACACCCATAATAATACTATATAGAACTGATATAATTAATATTATTTCTAAAGGTTTAATTTTTTCAATAAATTTCATAATTTTAAAATTATTTATTAAATATTTTAAATAATTTTCTAATATACTTTTTGATACCGTTAGTACTATAATTGAAAAAGAAAAAAATAGACTCAAATACAGTTAAATTATATTTTGCTAAATAATCTTCAGCTGTTAAAAATGCCATTTTAATTTTATTTGCTGAAGAAGATTTTTTGTGTAATCTATAATTAGCCTCACAAAAATCAAATCCAAAAGCATACTTGCATTTATCTAGTAGTAATAACCAATAGGCTAAATCTTCTCTATTAGCATTCAATGGAAAAAAAAATTTTCCAATTTTTTTGGTATCAATGAAAGCAGTCAAGCAAGAAATTGGTGTGCCTTTAAGCACTTCATCTTTAGTTGCTAATGGAATTATATCTGATTTATCTATAAATTCTCTATTTTTATTGACTCGATTATAACTAGAATAAATGAATTCATGACCTTTGATGAATTTTAATGAGTACTTTAAAAAATTTCTCTCCCAATAATCATCTGAGTCTAAAAAAGCTAAATATCTACCCTTTGAAAGCTCTATAGCTTTATTTCGAGCGAACGCAGGTCCTGACCTTTTATTTAGTTTTATTAATTTTATTTTTCCGCATTTAGCCAAATATTTTTCTATAATAGTCGATGATTTATCTGTAGAGCAATCATCAACTAAGATTAGTTCCCAATTTTTATAGGTTTGTGAGATGACTGAATATATCATTTCATCTAAATAATCTTCTGAATTAAAGCAAGGAGTAATTATTGATACAGTTTGAGAATTCACTTAATAAACAATTCTAAATTCAAAAAACTAATTAATTTTTTTGATATGAATTTAATAGATTGTAATGGTCCAAAATACTTAAAAATTATAATAATAGTTTCAATATTTCTTTTCCACTTATTTTTATTACTTATTCCAGAGTTATCATACAAAACATATCCTTGACAGTCCCTATTCAGATTTAAAAACATGCCATTTCTAATATAATAATCATAATCAGAAGAATATTTATAATCTAAATCATACATTATTTTTTTATTTTTAAAAATCATAGCTTGATGACTAGTGGGCATTCCATATTTTGCAAAAGAAATTTTTTTGTCCCAATTTGCTTTATATTTTTCATATATTTTGCATGGCAATAATGAAGGTATTTCAGGCTTGTGATTAAAAACATTTCCAACAAACTTATCGCCTGAATTTAAAAAAATAATGCCACTTCCGCAAGCTAATCTACATCCCTTGTTCATTGCATCATAAATTCCATTATCTTTTTCGCTTAGCCAGTAATCAATTGATCTGTCATATTTTTTAATAATATTTAATGTGTTGTCAGTAGATCTACCATCGATGATAATATACTCTAAGTTACTATAAGGCTGACACAGAACACTTTTAATGGTTTCTGCTATAAATTTTTCATCATTTAAAACAATTGTAATTACTGAAATAAGAGGCTTATCAGTGTATGATTTTTTGAAATAACCTTTATTTCTTAACCCACCCTCTATTACTTGACAATCTTGCCTTAACATGAATATAATTTTTTGGAATAGCTCATTTATATTTTTAATTTAAAAAAAAATTTTCTATTTTTTTTGTAATATAAAGAATTTGTTTTTTATTTAATTCATACGAGGATGGTAAAGATAAACCGCTTTTAAATAGATGTTCTGAAATAGGAAATTTAGAATTAATGTTTTTAATTACTTTTTTATTTAAAAAACATGGTTGTTTATTTAATGGTAAAAAAAAATCTCTTGTCTGTATGCCGTTTCTAAACAGATAGTTTTTTAATTTTTTCTTATCCTTTACAATTATATTACTAAACCAATGAACTGGTTTATTGTCATCAATATGTTTTAAAAATTTTATTTGACTTATATGTTTTAGATTTTTTTTATATAAATCAAAAATCCATTTTTTTTTTTTTAAAATTTTATCTAATTTTTTAATTTGAATATTTCCTATAGCTGCTTGCATTTCTGTAAACATAAAATTATATCCAATCGTAGAATGTATAAATATTCCTTTTTTTTTTCTTCCATGATTTTTAAGTGAATAAATTTTATTTTTTAATTTTGAATTTTTAAAAAAAACAACTCCACCTTCTCCCGTTGTAATAATTTTATTTCCATAAAATGAAAATCCACCCATATCTCCTACGGTACCTAGAAATTTATTTTTATAAGTTGCTCCCATTGCTTGAGCAGCATCTTCAATAATCAATATCTTCTTATTTTTAACAATCTTCAATAATTCACTTAAATTACAACAATGACCATATAAATGTACTGGTATAATGCATTTTGTTTTTTTATTAATTAATTTTTTAAGTTTAACTATGTCTAAACATGAATTTTCAATATCAACATCACATAATACTGGTGTTGCCCCTGCCCATATTATAGGCGTAACTGATGCTATAAATGTTAAGTTGGGAACAATTACTTCATCACCTTTTTTTATACCACCGGCTTTGAGGAGTAAAAAAATTCCATTTGTCCAATTAGAAACAGCAATTGCATTTCTAGTTTTAAATTTTTTTTTTAAATTATTTTCAAACTTTTTAGTTTCTTTATGTTCTGTTAAATATTTTTTTTTTATTACTTTTTTTATATAGTTAGCTTCATCATTATTTATCCAGGGCTGAATTTGATTGATCATTTCAAATTTTTTTTAAAAAATTTTGGTATTGCAACACTTTTAAATTTTTCACAAATAAAAATAATATCTTTTTTTTTTAAATTATAATTATTAGGTAGATATATTCCATATTCATGAACAATATCTGCATTTTTTAGAGCTTGTTCACCATATTTTTTTGTCCAAAAAGGGTGTCTTCCAATATTACCACATATTAAGGGTCTAGTTTCTATGCCAAATTTTTTTAAATAGTTAAAAACTTCTAATCTGTTCTCTACCAAAGTTCCATATGCAAAACTTGACACTAACTCGGATAAACTTTTTTGAGACCAAAAATCTGTTAAGTTTTTTTTATAATAATAAAAATTATTATTTCTTGTTTTTGAAATTTTATTTATTTTCTTTAATTGATTTATGCCCAAAAAAGCATTTAGATCCGTTGATCTTAAATTATAACCAGGATAATAAAATGTGTATAAATTTTTAAATATATCAACATTGAATTTATTTAATAATTTTTTTTTATAATTTATATCTAAATCCCGAGACCAACCATGTGATCTAATTGAAAGCATAATATTATAGAGTTCAAAATCATCAGTAACAACCATTCCTCCTTCAATAGTTGAAATATGGTGACCATAATAAAAAGAAAATGAGGAAGCCAAGCCAAATGTACCTAGCTTTTTTCCGTCTAAAATAGTTCCTAAAGCTTCACACGAGTCCTCAAGCAAAATCACATTATATTTTTTACATATTCTTTTTATATCTCTCATCTTATTAGGATGTCCTAATACATTAACAATAATTGAAATTGAGGGCTTGTGTTTTCTACATAGTTCTTCAAAATGACTTACATCAACACCCAAATCTTCACTGCAGCAGTCACAAAGTTTAATGTCAAATTTATTTTGAATAAATGGAGATAATGTAGTGGACCATGATACACCTGCAACAATAGCTCTATTATTTTTTAATCTTTTGCTTTCAATCAAAGCTGATAGCATGATAAGATTTGCTGAAGAGCCACTATTTACAAAAAGCGAATATTTTCGATTTATATATTGTGAAAATTTTTTTTCAAATTTATCATTTAGCTTACCCTTGGTTAATCTTTGACCTTTAAGAAGCCAGTTACTCAGTAAAACTGTTTCTTTTTCTGATATAGTATCTTGGACTAGTGGAAATTTTTTCATTTATAAATTATTTTTTTAATAATTTAAATAATATTTTAAAAGTTAGCATGGGGTTGTTTAATGCAAATCTAATCCTAAATAAATATTTATTTTGCAAATAAGAAAAAATAACACCATATTTTATTGAATAATAATACTTATCAACTTCATCATAGGCTCTTTTAATTAATATAGATTTATTTTTTTCTGAATTGCTATCTATTGTTATGGAGCCAGAATGTTTTCTATAATAAACTAATGGTTTTTTAATAAATCCAAACTTAGAGTAACGCAACATACATAATAAAATCATAAATCTATCTGGTCCTACGCCTTTATAAGAATATTTTTCTAGTGGTAATTTTCCATTATATAATGCATCAATCATATCTTTTTTTCTCATAATAAACGAGGTTGGTGAAATTAAGCGATATATGAAATTTAATTCATATTTCTTTATCTTATAAATTCCGTCTGATCTTAAAAAATCATCATGGTATATACTCTCAATCTTTTGATTTACATCGTCAAAAAGTTTTGCTGGTGTAAATACAAAACCAACTTGAGGGTCTTCAAAATATTTCATGCACTCCTCTACATAATTTGGTTCCATCCAATCATCATCAAATAATAAGTTAATAAACTCACCTTTTGCCTCTATGACGCCATTTAAAGTACAGTAATTTAAACCATTATCCTTTTCTTTTTTTATATATCTGATTTTTCCATTAAACTGTTTTATCATATCATCAGTTCCATCGGACCCTCCATGATTGCAAACAATTATTTCATGATTTATTGTTTGATTTAGACTGCTATAAATTGATTTTCTCAAGTATTCCATTCTATTAAATGTAGGTATTACTGTTGAAACTAACTTATTTTCTTTTTTGACATTTAGCATAAATTCAACCTTTATTAATACTTTAATATTTTTAAAAAATTAAGTAATTTCTTAAATATGTATTTTAAATATCTCATCGGGATAAAGAAAATAATATAAGGCATTCGAAATGTTTTACCTTTGAAATGATGATTAAAAGTCCAAGTATCAGCGTCTTCGTTTGTTTGAATATTTTTTGGATGTTTTAAAATTTTAAGATTTGAAGTTATTTTATTTGAATTTTTATCACTTTTATTCTTGGTATGTGTTGCATCTTCTCCAAAACCAATATTGCTAATTAAATTTACATTTGGTGTTGCTGTAATACCATTATTATACCAGGTACTTGCTAACCAAGGATAAGCCCAGCTATCTATTTTTTGAGCATACACTAAATCAAAAATTTTAGTCCAATATTTTCTCTCAACATCATCTGAAATGAACTCTTTCCAGTCATCTGAATACTTCCAGTCAGGCCAAAATTTTATTTCTCCATCATAGTTTTTCCATGATCTTCGCCAACTTGCCCAACCCCAACAATGATTATATTTTGAAAAGTAATAAGATGCATCACCGCGCCATTTATTATTTTGAAAATTACTACCCGTAATGACTTTTACTTTATTATTTTCAAAATAATGATTTAGTAAGTTGTCACAGAAAACAAAAAAATCAGAATGTGGCACACAATCATCTTCTAAGATAATACCTTTCTCTTCATGTTCAAAAAACCAGGTGATTGCACTACTTGCACCTTTCTTACATCCTAGATTTTTATCTCTAAAAAGAGTTTTTATTTCACAAGGCCAATCGACATTAGTTGCAATGTCTCTGACCATATTAATTTTTTCTTTTTCATCTTTAACGTTTATTCTGGGCCCATCTGCAGCAACATACAATCTTGCAGGTTTTACTTGGCGTATTTTTTCAAAAACTTTTCTTGTAGTATCAGGTCGATTAAAAACTATAAATAGTACTGGTATTTGCATACCAAAAGATGATGAAAGCATATTCAACTTATATTAATTTTTTTTAATTAGATTATTGTATGTACCTTGGCGTAGAAGTTTACCTTTATTAAGTTCAAAAATGATATCACAATTCTTAACAGTATTTAATCGGTGAGCAATAATAATAATAGTTATATCTTTGGTAAGATTATTTACCGCATCCATTACCACTTTTTCAGTTTGGTTATCTAATGCGCTTGTTGCTTCATCTAAAATCAAAACTTTCGGGCTATTATATAAAGCTCTAGCAATCCCAATTCTTTGGCGTTGTCCCCCTGACAATCTCACTCCACGCTCACCAATTAGTGTTTGATATTTTTGAGGTAATTCACTTGATACAAATTGATGCAGATTTGCAATTTTAGAGACTTTTTCAACCTTATCTTTATTTATATTTTTTTTCTCTACTCCAAAAGCTATATTGGCCATAATTGTATCATCAGAAAGATAAATGTGTTGTGGAACATAACCAATTGATTTTTGCCAATCTCTTGTGTTTTTTTCATTTATAACTTTTCCATCAATTTCTATTGTACCTTTTTGAGGCTTAAAAAGTCCTAAAATTATATCAATTATAGTTGTTTTACCACTACCTGTGGGGCCAATAAATCCCACAGTTGATTTTGAAGGTATAATTAAATTTATATCTTCTAAAGCAGTTCTAGATGAGTCTGGATAGTTATAATAAACATGATTTAATTTAATAAATTTATTTAATATTAAAATATTATTATTTTTAGTATATTTAAGTGACTTTAAATCCTTTAATTCTTCATACAATTTGTTAATTGAAGGACCAACAAAAGTAATTTGTGAAATAGCATTATAAATCTGCTGCAACGCAGGCATCAAACGGTACCCAGCAAAAACATATAAACTGATAATTGGTAAAATATTATTAAAGCTCTTATTTTGTATAATTGAATAAAGTATAATTAAAATTATTCCTCCAAAAGCTATTGCTTCTAATATAAAACGAGGTAATTGTGCTACAATTTGTGAAGAAGCATAATTTCTTGCATAATTTTGAGCCGCATTAGAAAATGTTTTAATGTATACTTCCTCTAGTCCACCAACTTTAACTTCTTTAGCAGCACCAAATGCCTCACTAATTACTGTAAAACGTAATTTATTGTTTTTAAGTCTTTCCTCTCCATTTTGTCTTAGAAATATGCGTACATAATAAAAAATTAATATGTAAGATGTTCCCAGTGACAAACTAATTATTAATGCAAGTTTTGGATCAACTGTAATTAGCAGAACTATAAGTGCAATTGTAAGAATGAAATTAGCTATTATTGAAATTAATGGGTATAATCCATTTCCAATTACTGTACTTACCTCTGATAAAATGTTTTTTCCAAGGTCAGAGCTATGGCGAGATAAGAACCAGCTATATGGTTGATACAGATATCCCTCCATTAGACGTTTTCCAATACTATATTCGCGCATAAAGATAAATCGAGTTTGTATATAAACTGTAAAGGCTTTGAAAGTTAGTGAGCAAATTAATATTAAGAATACAACCAAACCTAAAAAAACTAAGAATTCTAGTCTATTTTCAACTCCAAAATTACTTGAAAATAAAAACAATTTATTTAAAATTAAATTTGTATCTATAAGACCAGGGTTTGATAAAACTGCAATGAAAGGTAAAATAGAAGCAACTCCAATCATATCTAAAAGTGCCATTATGGTGACCATTAAAAGTAATAAAAATACACCTTTCCTTTCATAAGGAGTGAGTAAAAATATTAATTTTTTGAATGTTTTTATCAATTTTATATTTAATTTTTATGTATTAGTACATATAAAGTAACTTATTTGTATCTTAGACTTATAAATTTTACCTTTTATTTAATACTTTTTTTTCAATTTGTAGATCTTCATCAACCATTTCTTTAACTAACTGTTCAAAAGATATTTTGGGATACCAATTTAATTTTTTTTTTGCTTTACTAGCATCTCCTAATAAAGTCTCGACCTCAGTGGGTCTAAAATATTTTGGATCAACTTTTATAATATCTTTTCCATTAAAAGATCCAGTTTCATTTAATCCTTCACCATTCCATTTAATTTTTATATCTAAATATTTTGATGCTAGATTAACAAAATCTCTAACCGATTTTTGTTTTCCAGTTGCAATTACGAAATCTTCTGGTTTTTTCTGTTGGAGCATTAACCACTGTGCTTCTACAAAATCTTTTGCATGCCCCCAATCTCTTAAAGCGTTTAAATTTCCTAAATATAAATTTTCTTGAATTCCTAATTTTATTCTACACAGAGCTCTTGTAATCTTTCTGGTCACAAATGTTTCTCCACGTACTGGACTTTCATGATTAAATAAAATTCCATTACAAGAATAAATACCATAAGCCTCCCTATAGTTTACTGTTATCCAGTAAGAATATAATTTTGCAATTGCATACGGACTTCTTGGATTAAAGGGGGTGTTTTCATTTTGAGGAATTTGTTTCACAGCCCCATATAATTCTGAGGTAGAAGCTTGATAAAATTTTGTTTTTTTTTCCAATTTTAAAATTCGTATAGCTTCTAAGATTCTTAAGGTCCCTATTGCATCTGAATTAGCAGTATATTCTGGCTGCTCAAAAGAAACCGCAACATGACTTTGTGCAGCTAAATTATAAATCTCGTCTGGTTGAACTTCTTGTATAATTCTGATTAAAGAAGTTGAATCAGTCAAATCGCCATGATGCAAAATAAGTGTTCTATTTTTTTCATGAGGGTCTTGATATAAATGGTCGATTCTATTTGTATTTATTAAAGATGATCTTCTTTTTATACCATGAACCTCATAACCTTTATCAATTAAAAATTTAGCCAAATAAGATCCGTCTTGACCTGTTATTCCAGTTATTAAAGCTATTTTCATAAAATTAAAATATAATTTTTCATGTATAAATAAATATCATTAAAGCCTTATTTATTAAATTAAAGCTAATTTTATTATTAAATGTTTAAAAAAATCAAAATTTAACAAAAAAACTATTAGATTTTAAAATAACTCATTATTTATTCACTAATTGTTTTGCCTGATTGAATAAATTTTCTTTTGCAAACTCATAATATAAATTACTTTTTTTTGCACATAATTTGTCAGATAATTTATCACCAATAAAAAAACTTTTTCTTTTTTTCAAAAACCAATTGCGTTCAATATTTTTGATCATCCCATTTTTAGGCTTTCTAAAAATTGAATTTTTTTTATATTTTTCTATCAGACCATTTTTGTGGTAAGGACAATATTGAACATCATCTATATTTATGTGTTTTTGATTAAAGAAATGCTTTAGATGTTTATGTAATTTAAAAAAACTACTCAATGAGAATTTTTTTTTAGCAATGCCTGCTTGGTTTGTTATAATAAAAATATAATAATTTTTTTTGGCTAAAAATTTCAAAAATTTAAATACACTTTTTTTAAATTTAAAATCTTTTATTTTATATACATAATTTTTATCATAATTAATTACCCCATCTCTATCCAAAAATGCGGCTGGTTTTCTAAATAATAAAGGTAATTTTTTTTTAGCTATAAATAAATTTTTTTCAGTTCCAATATCTATAAAATACCCATGTGTTTTTACTCCTTCTAATTTTTTTTCTTTAATGAGCTGAGGTATTAATTCATTTTCTAATGAAAAACTATTTTTTTTAATTCTTTTTAAAAATTTTTTTTTAAAAAAATATATTCCAGCATTCATTAAATTACTTTTTTTATTAAAAATAATCTTATTATCTTTATCAATAGATAAATTTGTTAGCTTGGAATTACTTTTATAAGTCTTGTTATTTGTTAAAAAAATCTTATTAGAATTATAATTTTTATAAAAAAATTCATTTAATTTAAAATCACAAAAACTATCTCCATTTATTAAAAAAAAATCATTTTTAATTGTTTTTTTTAGGCTTCCTAATGCTCCAGCTGTTCCTAAAGGTTTTTTTTCTAAATAACATTTAATTGATACAAAATTAATTATTTTATTATTATATTTTTTATAAATTTTAGAACCTTTGTAGCCACACATAATATAAATATTTTCTAAAGGATATTTACAATAATTATTTAAAAGTAATTGTAAAAAAGAAATATTATCAAATTTGTACAAAGGCTTAGGTATGTTATCTAAAAATTTTTTTATTCTAGTACCTTTCCCTCCTGCTAAAATGACTAGATCAATTTTTTTTTTTTTTAAATACATTTTTTTGAGATTTAAAATTTTAATTTATTTTCTCAAATTTTTTAAATTTTTAATATAATCTAAAAAAGTTAGACTAATGCCTTCCTTAAGTTTTATTTTAGGTTTCCATATTTTAAAAATAATCGAACAATCTAGAACTTTATATGGATTTCCATTTGGATACTTTTTATTAAATAAGATTTTACCTTTAAAACCAACAACTTCTTTAATTGCATATGCTAAATTCTTTATACTTATTTCTTTTGATGTCCCAATATTTAAAACTGATATTTTATTTTTTTTCAACAAAGAACCATATTCTTTTTTACTTAAACTTAGTACTTTAATAATTGCATTAGCCAAATCATCAACAAACATAAATTCTCTTATAGATGAACCATCACCCCAAACTTCAACATTTTTTTTTTTTAAATTTGCCTCATAAAATTTTCTTATTAAAGCAGGCAAGACATGACTGTCTTTAAGATTATAGTTATCGCCGTAACCATAAAGATTACATGGAATTATTGACCTAAAATCGCAGTTAAATTGTTTGTTGTAAGACTCACACAACTTAATCCCAGCAATTTTTGCAATAGCATAAGGTTCATTTGTGGGCTCCACATATCCACTCATTAAATCATTCTCTTTTATTTTACTGTTATTTAATGGATAGATACATGAACTTCCTAAGAAGATTAATTTTTTAATTTTAAATTTATAACTAGTGTTTATTAAATTATTCTGAATTAATAAATTTGTTTCCAAAAAATCAACAGGGTAATTAATGTTAGCTAATATCCCGCCAACTTTTGCTGAAGCAATAATCACGATATCAATTTTTTTAATTTTAAAATATCTTATCACTTTTTCTTTGTTTGTATAATCGAGCTCTTTTCTTGATGGAGTTAATAGATTTTTATACCCAGAGGATTTTAAAGCACGCACAATAGCTGATCCTACCATTCCATTGCTACCAGCTATTAAAATTTTATTTTTTTTCATTAATATTTATATCTGTACTTTCTTTTTTCTAAAATTAAATGCTTATTTAATTTTTTTGTTTTAGAAAAAGGTCCTGGAAGATAAGGGTTTATTGTTTTAATTTTTAACTTTATGTCTTTTTTACTTTTTATAGTTAAAATATCTTCTTGATAATCTTTAAATATTCGCGGCTTTCTCTTCCATTTTTTTTTTGTAAAATTAAAATTTAATTTTTTATTTTTAATTATCTTATCAAAAATTTCATAGAATAACTTTAAACTTAAGACCAACGTTTTATCTCTCAAACTTAAAAAATTGTCACTTTTTTGTATTTTAAATTTTAATTCTTTTAATATTCTACCTGTATCAGGTTTATCACTCATTTCATGACAAACTACTCCATGATAATACTCTTTGTTGTATAATGGATAACTATAGGATCCAGCCCCTGGGTTATTTAAAGTGCTTGGATGAAAATTAATTGCATACCTTGCCTTAAGCAAAATTTTTTTTGGAATAATTTTTTGATAACCAAACGCAATTATTAAATCACAATTATTAAATTTATCATTTTTTCTAATATTTTTGGATACCAGTTTTGTAGCTGGAAAATGAGTTTTTAAATAGTGATAAGCTATTTTGGAATACCAAGTTGGTCTTGTAAAATAAATTATTTTTAATTTCACTTTAATTTTATCATACAAACTAACATCTTAATTTAACTTTAAAAGCTAATCAAAGTCTAATTCTCGCCTATCAGCTGTATATCCTTTTCTATATTTTTCACCTTTAACTATATAACAACCACAAAATATTGGTCTCGAGTTTTTCTTTGATAGATTTGGGTAAGAACCATGAATTAAATTTCCATGCATGATTAAAAAATCACCCTTTTTAGCTATTATGTCTATTTTATTGTCCTCAAAATTTTTTGTTTTTACTTTATTAGCATGTTTCAATTTTTTTGATTGATAGCTATTTACATTTTGAAATTTAAATAAACCAAATTTGTGAGTTTTGGGATATACATAAATTGTACCATTAGTTTTGGAAACATCTTTTAAAAAAATATGTGTTGAAAAAAATAACCCATTTGGACTCATTCCATAAGAATTATCTTGATGGGGATTGTGAGAAATTTTGCTGTACGATGTTTTCGGTTTTTTAAATATAATTTGTGTCTGCAAACCAACAATTTTTTTTTTATAAATAAAATTAAGTACTCTTTTCAATTTAGGATGAATAAAATACTTTTTTGCAATATCTGTACATTTTTTTAATTTTTTTAAAAAATTTACTTTATCTATGGTATTAAAGAACTTGTTAATTTTTTGTGAACACTGTGCAAAAACAAAATCTTCTCTATGAACATTCAAAAGTGGTTCAAAACTATCTCCTGCAAATTGCAGAAGTGAGTCATACAGCTCACTACATTCTTTATGATTAAATAATGATCTTATTATCACATATCCATTTTTTTCAAAAAAAATTTTGTCTTTTAATTTTAATTTCATAAACAATTATTTATGATTTGTTTGTATTCATGCACAAAAATATCTAGAAGAAACTTTTCTTGCTTTGAAGTTATCATCGGATGTAGCATTAAATTAATAGAATTACTAGTTACCATGTTTGTATTTTTTAAATTTTGCACACCATATTTTTTTTTCAATATCTTCCATCTTTCAGTGATATTTTTTGGATAAGATAAGTTAATTTTATATTTTTTGAGAATTATTTTTATTAATCTATCTCTTAATATTTTGTTAAATGGAGGTTTTAAAATTAAATTATATAAATAAAAATTATGATTTGAGTAATCTCTGATAATAGGACATTGAATTAAATTAAATTTTGAAAAAAATTTGTTTCTTTTAACTCCAATTTTGTAACGAAGTTTTTGTAAGTTGTAAAATTTACTTTTTAATTGTTCTAATCCAAAAGCAGCCTGAACTCTTGAAATTCTATAATTTAAACCCCAGCTTTCTTCACCTCCATAAGTTGTGGCTGAACGTATTAAGCTAGCATATTTGTCATTATTGGTTGAAATTATGCCTCCCTCACCCATAGTTGTTAAAATTTTTGCACCGTTAAAACTAAAAACTACAAAATCTCCCAAACTTGCAATATGCTTATTTTTGTATTTTATTCCAAGACCTCTAGCTGCATCGTAAATTACAAAAATTTTTTTTTTATATTTTTTAGAATAGTAATTTGCAATTTCTTGTATTTCATCACAATCACAACTATGTCCCCCCAAATAAACTGGACATATTACTTTTGTTTTATTATTAATTTTTTTTAATAAATCTTCTTTACAAAGATTGAGTGTCTCTAATTCAACATCACAAAACTTTGTTTTTATATTTCTTTTGATAATTGACATTTGCCAAGCTTTAAAATTAAGGGCTGGTGTAATTATTTCATCACCTGGCTTAATATTTATAATACTAAGCAACAAATCAAAACCCAATCCATTATTACACACTGAAATTGCATTTCTTACATCAAACTTTTTTTCAAATTCTTTCTCAAATTTATATATTTCAACTGGATATGGATTAAACCCTTGATGCCATTTGTTACTATTTTTTAAACATTTCATTACAGCATTTATTTCTCTATGATCAAAATATGATCCAAGATTAGGTTCGGAATACCAATCTAATTTAGATGGATACGGTTTTTTAATTTTTACCATAGTTTGCTTTGTACCAGTTTATTGTTTTTTTTAAGCCGTCTTCTAAATTAGTTTTTGGTCGCCATTTCACAGTTTTCTTTATTTTGTTTATTGAAATTCTTCTGATAGGGATCATTGACGGTTTGTCCTTTTGAAAATTCAATTTACAATTCTTTATTTTTAAATTCTTTAAAATTTTATTAATTATTTGTTTTATAGAAACTGACTGACCAGACGCAACATTAAAAACTTCATGAGTTTTAACTTTTATAATAATCTTTTCTATTGCTAAATTAAAATCATCGATATACAAAAAATCTTTTAGATCCATTCCATCACCCCAAACGTCAAGTTTTTTATTATTATTAATAATTTTTCTTATTAAAGATGGTATAACTTTGCTCTTTTCTGGATGAAACTTATCAAAGGGTCCGTATAAATTACCAGGGCGAACTATTATTGTATTCATTTTTGTATTTAACCTTAAAGAATAAATATCACAAGCTATCTCAGATATTCTTTTCATCCATGCAGCAATATAATAACCCTCAAAAAAACTATTATTTACATCATTTTCACTAACAGCTTTATTTGTTACAGGATATATTGCATTGCTACTAATAAAAATAAATTTTTTAACTTTATTTTCATAAGCTGCTTCAAGCATATTTAAATTCATAAAAATATTTGGATTAAAGTGCTCCATGGGTTTATTTCTCATCACTTTTGCACCTGCACTGTTTGCTGAGCACATCACAACAGTATCAATATTTTTTGTAATTTTAAGGCAATTCTTTTTGTTTCTTAAATCAAATTTATGAATCTTGATCTTTTTTTTTAGAATTTTATTTCTATCTCTATTTCTATATAAACTTGTTGATATTATATATTTTTTCTTTTTACTTAAAAAATTAATTAAATTGTATCCAATAAAACCATTTCCACCAGTTACTAAAATTTTATGCATTCCTATTTATTTCTTCTAATTAAATTCAATACAATTATAGGTAATTGAATAATAAATAGTAAAGAGTAAATAAATTTTATTTTTACAAAGTATTTTCTAAAACTTTCTTTTATTATTTTTGATTTTTTGATTTTTAGATTTTTATTAAAATTTTCTATATCTATTCTATTAGACATATCTTTGGTTGATTTTTGATACATAATTAATTTATCCCCAGATAAAGTCTGATCATAAATTTTTGAAATATAAAAATCAAAATCCTCTTTTTTTAAAATTTCATTGTGATCTCTGTTGTTATAAAAATTTATTCTTCCTAAATAATTACAATTTGAAAGCTTCATCGAGCATTCAATTATCTTATTATTTAATTTTACATTAGTAAGGAGAATATCTAAATTCATTAATGGAAATACGTTTCCAAGATGATTAATTAAGTTAAAATCATTTTTTTTATCTAAATTAATAAGTACTTTATCAATCATATACATTTTACATATATAAAATATAAAAATATCTCTAAGTTGAATTTGGATCTTTAATTTATATATTGATTTTAAAATGACAAAAAATAATTCAAAAAAATTAACAATTACTGGTTTATTTTGATAAATTTCTTCAAAATTTATTTTGTCTATTTTATTTATTTTAATAAAATCTAAATTCCTATCTCCTAAACCCCAGTTATGATCATTTTCTTTAAAATCATTATCTAAATCATTTAATTGAGATGTTCTTTTGGCATTTGATATTTTATTAACATCAAAACAAAAAATATTACTATTATATAAATTTCTAATATTATGTTTAGAAGACATTCTGTATCCAAGCTCAATATCATTCATTCCCCACCAAAAATTTTCATTAAATCCTCTCATTTTTTTTATTAATTCTGTGCTACAAATTAATGCTCCATTGCCACCAACTAGACCAGGATAATGAAAATTGCGTTCGGGTAAACTTGAGTAATTATTAATAAAATTATTTAAATTACAATAATTTCTCTCATTTCTTATATTATAATTTAACATAAATCTAGATATTGAATAAAAAGTTTTAGACTTTTCAATTTCAAAATTTTTATTTTTTAAAAATGAAATTAAATTATCAAAAGTAATATCATTGAAAAAAGTTCTACCCACACATGTTAAGAAAAAATCTGAGTCGCATCTTCTGATTACAGCATTCATTGCTATACATGTATTAAAAATTTTTTTCTCTCTATGGTCTTTAGATAAAATTGGAACATAAATTAGATTTTCAACAAACGCGTCTTTTAAGAATAATTTTCTTGTAATTGGTTTTTTTAAATTAGCATCCCACTCAACTAAATATATCTTTGTAGAACTCAATAAATTATGACGTTTTATATTTTCAAATATATTATTTATAGAAAATGATAAACTTTTTATACCATTGCCCTGTTCAAAATCATCGTCTCTGTAAACATATACAATAGACAAAAAGTTTTTATCAATCATAAGAAATCTAGATCTTAATCAAAAAATTATTTATTATTAAAATATTTTTATTCATATCACTATAATAAAGTTTTTTTTAATATTTCTATAGCAAATCCTTTAATTTTTATTATTTATTAGTAGTCAATAAATCTATAGTTGAAATATTTTTATTTTTAGAAAAGTATTCAAAAAGATTGATATATTGTTTAAAAAAAATATAGAAACTATCTAACAAGTCTTTTACTCCATATTTTTTTTAATTTTAACAAAAATATCTTTAAAATTTTTTGATTTTAAAAAAATGTCAAATGGAATATCTTTTTTAAAGATTTTTTTTAATTGAATTAATACTTTTAAAGTTACTAAGCTGTCCCAAAATGGGATATCTTTATAATTTTTATTTAATAAATTTTTTTCTGATAATTTAGATTTAGTAATTTTTTTTATTAAATTTAATGCTTTTTTTTCAATTTTAGTTAATTGGGTCATGAATAATTAATTTTTTAATTTTATCTAAATTTTGTTTATCATTTATTGTACTAATATCTCCAATATTCTTGCCATTATTTATCAAAATTTTCCTAATCACTCTTCTCAAAATTTTTCCACTCTTCGTTTTTGGTAAATTATTTACAAAATATATTTTTTTTGGCAAAGCATAATTTCCAAAAAAATTTACGATTTGATGATTAACTTTATTAATCAGATTTTTTGTTTTTTTTGCAGTCAAAATTAATATTAATTGATTGCCTTCAAGATCTGAAGGTATATCTATAGCGCACGCCTCATGTATTAAATCAATTTTTAAAATAATAGACTCTATTTCTCCAGAACCTATTCTATGTCCCCTAATATTGATAACATCGTCATTTCTGCCAAGAATAAAAAGGTTTTTATTTTCTATTTTACCAGTGTCAAACATTTTAAAATATCCATTTTCATTCCAATATTTATTCCAAACAAAATTAGAATTTAATACATTAATCATACAACCAGGCCAAGGATACTTTACCAATATTTCTCCCAGTTTATTAGACTGCTTAGAAATAAACATGCCTACTTTTTTATTTATAAAACCTACTGAGCCATGTGGATTTATTTTACAGTTACTGTTGTATTTAGGAGCAGACAATATACCTCCTGTCTCAGTTTGAAAATAAGTATTAACTATAGAATTATTTTTTTTATTAATGAAATTAGCAAACCAATGACCTACTTTCGGTGCCAAAGGCTCTCCCATCGATCCTATGGTCTGAATAGAATTTTCTTTTATTTTTTTTTTACCAAATATAGCTTTCATCATTCTTATTAAAGTTACAGGTAAGTATAAAACATTTACTTTGTGATCTAATAAAATTTTTTTTAGAAAATTAAAATTTAATAAAAGGTTTGGATTTTCTAATAATATTGTTGTTGCTCCAATTGATAGAGGTCCATATAAAGAATAAGTGTGTCCGTTAATCCATGCCGCATCTGATGCTGTTAAAATAACACTTTTATTTTTGATACCTAAAAAATTTTTACAAGTATATTTTGCATACATCAAATAACCACCAAAAGAATGAATTATTCCCTTAGGCTCTCCAGTGCTACCTGACGTGAACAAACTAAAAAAAAAAGAATTACTTTTAACTGGCTTAAAATTTATAAATTTTGATTTTTTTTTTAATAAAAGTTTTAAATTTATTGAAAAAATATTTTTTTCATTTTTTTCACTTTTAGTAAATATAAAAAAAGGCAGCTTTTTTAATAAATATTTTTTAAATTTTTTTTTAATATTGCTGTAAATATCTCTACTAATAATTAAATCTGGTTTAAAAAGTTTTATTCTTGTTTCTATAGCTTCCTTATTTAAATCTTCGAAAATCACAGATTGAAATATGCCAAGTTTTGCACATGAAAGCATACTTACTGCAGACTCAATTGAGGCGGAAGAGTGAATTAAAACTCTTTTAATTTTTTTTTTTCTTTTTTTTTGTAATTTCAATAACTCAACACAAAATTCATTGACCAACAAATCTAGATATTCGTATGAAAATTTTTGATTTTCTAAATTTTTATTATAACAGATTAGTGCAATTTTTTTTTTATTTTTATTATTTCTCAAACAGTTTTTGGCAACATTTAACTGTCCATCATCAAACCATAAATTTTTTTTATTCTTACTAAGAGTTTTTTTTGGATACTTATCCCAGATTAATAATTTTATTTTTTTTTTCCAGAATTTAATATCACTCATTCAATATCACTCATTTAATAATCCGCATCACCAGGATATATATGTTTAGAAAGAAAATAATTCTTATCCACAATATTCTTAAACACAAGTTGTTTTTTATAAAACTTATCAACTCTAAAATTAAGTTTAATTAAACATTTTTTTAAATATGAATTCTTAAAAGACCAAATATTAACAAAGTCAACATCATACTTAAGTGAAATTTTAAGTATAGTTATCAAATAATCCTTTATTGAAATTTCCTTCTTAATAATACAATCAATAAAATCTAACTTCGATGTCTGCTTTTTTTTATATATTTTAAAAATTATTACCAGATTTGTTGTCTCTTCAAAATAATACTTATAAATTGGATGTCTTGCATACCTCCATTGAAAATATGTATTGTCTTTATAAAAAATACTGGAATTTATATTGAGTTTTTTTTTAATATTAAGATTATTTATCTTTTTTATTGTTTTGTTTATTTCATTTTTACTCAACAACATTGAGTAAATATCTAATTTATCCATATTTACAAATAATACCTTTAGCAAATTTCCCAATTGTTCATTTGGTATTGCAAAAAAAAAGTTATTTTTGATAATTTTTTTTTTAATAAATTTAAGTGACTTAAAAATTAATTCTGATCCTCTAAATTTTTCTACAACATATATTCCAATTAAATGATAAGCTTTTCTTTTATTAACTAGAAATCTATTTTGATAGCCACTAATACCTGCAAATTTATTACCAAAAATAATTTTGTATAATCTTGCTTTATTTATGTTTCTAAAATATTGCCAATGAATAAATTGAACATTTTTTTTTGAAAAAATGAATATTTTATTCATTTCATAGATAATTTTCTTTATATCTTTGTAGGTTATTGGAACTATGGATACTTCCATAAGGCTTATTTTTCGATAAATGAATTATATCTTTTTTTATATAAATTTTGGTTATTAATATACCAATCAATAGTTTCTTTTAATGCTATCTTAAAATCTGTTTTTACAAAAAATTTTTTTTTTTTAATTTTATTAATATTCAATATTCTTTTTTTATCTCCTGCATAAGCTGTTTTTTGAAAAATTAATTTACTTTTTGAATTTGATAATTCTTTAATAAGATTTGCCAATTGTTTTATTGAAGTTCCTTTTCCACTACCAAGATTAAAAATGTCATTTGATTTACTCGAAATAATTTTCAGAATCATTAAAGCTACATCTTTACTAAAAATAAAATCTCTTACTTGTGAACCATCACCAAACATTTTAACAATCTTTGGTGAATTACTAATTTTATTTATTAGGCTAGGTACCACCATTGAATTTTTAGTATCAAAATTTGCATAAGGTCCAAAAATATTTGAAGGTCTTACAATTGATATATTCATCCATGGATATTGAATTTTAATTGATTTTACATGTAATTCAGCCGTTCTTTTTGCCCAACCACCAAATAGATCATTTTCAGACAAGTTTTCAGTCCATATATTGCTATCTTCTTTCATTTCAGCAAATGGATTGTAAACCCCGTAAGAACTTGTATATAAAAAAGATTTGACTTTATTTTTAACAGCTGCTTCAAGCAAGTTAATTGCAAAAAGAATATTTGGAGTAAAAATTGAAGATGGTCTCAACTTTGTAATTTGTGGTGATCCAGCTACCCCAGCTAAGTTAATAATTATATCTTTGTCTTTTGATAAAGAAATGCAGTTATTCAGATTTCTTAAATCTTTTTTGACAAAAGAAATATTTTTGCTTTTAAATTTAAAATTATCCAAAGAAACTGATGTGACTTTTGAATTTAATTTGTCTAATAATTTCAAAACCTGAACACCTACAAGTCCTGTTCCGCCAGCTACAAGAATTTTTTTATTTTTAAAGAAATTATTCAAATTTATTCCATTATATCATTTTTTTTATCGACATCTGGAATAAATGGATTTTGCCAAGTTTCTGTTGGTTCTATAATCATATCTTCTTTAAATTCCTTACGATCTATGTAGGGGTACATATCCTCAACAGGAGTTTTCCAGCCAATTACTTTCGGTTCATATTTATGAAATTCATGGCAATTTACATCGCAAACAACTGGTTCATTTGAATTTAGAACCATATCAATTAGATTATCAACTTCTTCATTGTTATTTATTTGTACTGTCTTAATTCCATACCCCTTTGAAACCTCAATAAAATTTGGTGGGCTATACCCTTTAGGACCACATGCCTCTTCTCGTCCTTGAAAATTTGTTTTTTGGAATGATTTAGTTATTCCATAAATATGGTTATTTATAATAAAAGATTTTACTGGAACATTATAGTTTTTAAGAGTTTGAAGGTCCTGAATATTCATATTAAAACCACCATCTCCAGATAAACATATAATTTCTTGAGTTTTGTCTGAAGCAAACCATGTACCAATTGCAGAGCCAAAAGAAAAACCCATTGGAGCATGACCATTATTACTAAAGTATCTCTGACCATTTTTTGTTTTTAAACTATGACCAACTAAAACACTACAGCCGCCACAATCTCCAACGATTATCGCTTTGTTGCTGAGTTTATTTGATAATTGATTTAAAAAATAATATGGATGAACATAATTTTTATCTTCAAATTTATTAGAATCATTGTTTGAATATTCTTTTTTATAAGTGTCATACTTTTTTAAATAGTATTTGGTTTTTTTATTCCACTCATCTTTTTTAACAAAACTTTTTTTATCAATAACTTTTTTAAAAACTTTAAAAAAAGTCTTTAAATCTGAAAATATGTTTACATCAAACGGCACTTGTTGGTATTGTCTTTCTAGCAAAGCCTCGTCAATATCAACAATGTATTTCTTCGCTTCTCTGGCAAAAGTTTTTGTATTACCCCCAGTTATTCTTCCAGAAACCCTAGTTCCTATCCCAAACAATAAATCTGAATTCTGAATTGCAAAATTTCTTCCAGGTCCACCATATGTTCCAATTCTACCCCCATAAATATCTAAATCGCTTGTTATTGAGTCCATGCCGTTCCAAGTAGGAAAACATGGTATATTCAGTTTTTTTGCAACAAAGAGTAGATCATCTAAGGTATTTGAAAGTTGCACCCCTCCTCCAATAAGAAATACAGGTCTCTCAGACTTATTAAAGTCATCAATAAAATTTTCTATCTTTTTTTCTATTTCGACTTCATCAAAATATTTTTTTTGGGCTACAAAGCCTTCCAATTCATCAGGATTGATATCTTTTTTTTGAATATCCATCGGTATATCTAAAAATACTGGACCTTGTCTTCCTTCAGTGCATATATGATACATTCTTTCTAATTCATATTTTATTTCTAATGGATCTTTAATCATCTTGGCATATTTGCAGATTGGTTTTACTATTGAAACAATATCAGTTTCCTGAAAACCAATTTGTCTAATACGATCATGAGGTCTCATAAACTGAGAATTAATATTTCCAGACAAAAATATACAAGGAATTGAGTCATAAAAACAATTTGCCACAGACGTTACCATGTTAGTTGCGCCTGGACCACTTGTTGAGATTGCTAAACCAGGCAACCTTTTTATCTTAGAATAACCTTCCGCAGCAAAACCAGCAACTTGTTCATGCATTGTTGAAACATACTTTATTTTATTATTTCGAGTAAAAGCATCTACTAAATCACCATTTGCAGCTCCATAAACTAAGAACGCAGTATCAATACCTTTTTCTGAAAAAAAATTTATAACGTAATCAGCAAGTTTCATAAAGTCATAAAATCTATATATTGAATAAATTTTTTTGTAAAGCAAATTGTAATATTATTGCAATTGGTACCGAAGTTATAATTTTATTTTTTTTTATTAATTCAAAAACTTTTTTTATATCTAAAACTTCAATTGATGAAACTTCATTTTTATCATAACCCTTGAAGGAAATTTGATTTAATTTTAATTTTACATAATATGCATGAACTGGCTTAGGATTTCTGTTTGGAATTTGATATATGCTATGCATTTTTATAAATTTGTTTTGTTTTAAAATTTTAACCCCTGTTTCTTCAGACAGTTCTCTTTTGGCTCCTTTAACTAAACTTTCGTTTTTGTTAACACTTCCAGCTGGCAATTCATATAGTGACTTATTTAAAAGCTTTCTTTTAGCTTTTATTAATAAGATTTTATTTTTATCAACAATTGGTAAAATTATTACCTCTCTATTTATTGGATTATAAGAATAATAATCTTTATTATATTTTATTTCAAAATAAGGATTTTGATGAACAATCATTATCTTACCAAATATTCATTATTTATTTTTATTTTTTTTCTCCAAAACTCTAGTAAATCAAGCATAGTATCTGAATAAGAATATTTTTTTTTCCATGTCAATATAGATTTAAATTTTTCTATGTTTGGAATCTGTAAATCTGCATCTATTGGTCTTAATCTTTTTTTATCTATAATTATTTTAATATTTTTAACAGTTGAATTTTTAATTAAAAATTTCAAAGTATCTCCAACAGTACATGAATAATCTCCACCAATGTTAAAAATATCACCTTTTTTTGTTTTTTTTGAATTCATCAGCAAATAATATGCGTTAACAGCGTCTCTTACGTCAGCATAAGTTCTCATTGAATTTAAATTACCACACTTTAATGATGGTTTTATTATTTTGTTTTCTATAAGAGCTATTTGTTTTGCAAATGATGACTCATGAAAAAAGTCTGTTCGCCTTGGGCCAGTATGAGTAAACATTCTGGTAATAAAAATATTCATATTATAAGCCTCTGCATAAAATTTTGCGTTTAAATCTGTGCCAACCTTGGAGATTGCATAAGGTGATGCTGGATGAAAAGGAGTGCTTTCCTTTATTGGAACAAATTTTTTACTAACTCTTCCATAGACCTCAGAAGATGAACAAATATGTATTTTAGAATTTATAGAATGTCTTCTTAGAGCCTCAAGAAGTGTAACTGTTCCATTAATATTTGTATCAAAAGTTTCAAGAGGATTTGTAAAACTAGTAGCCGGATAGGACTGGGCTGCAAGATGGTATACTTGATCAGGTTTAATCTTGATTATGGCATTTTCAATTGAAATTGGATCTCTTAAATCGCCAAAAATTAAATTTACTTTTCGCTCATTAATTTTTTTTGAATGATGAGCAATATTATCTAGCTTACTACTTGATCGATATAATCCGTATATTTTAGAATTTGTATTTACCAATAAATCTAATAAATGCGATCCCACCATTCCTGTGATGCCAGTTATTAAAACTTTATGATTTTTCATATTTTATTTATTTCATATATAAAGCAATTAATATAATAAAATCAATTTAATAAGTATTAATAAAAAATAAAATTATGATCATCACTAAAACTCCTTACAGGATTTCTTTCTTTGGAGGTGGAACAGATTATCCAGAATGGTTTAAAAAAAAAGAAGGCCAAGTAATTAGCACAAGTATGGATAAATATTCATATATTATAATTAAAGATCTTTCAGATATATTTAATTACAAAATTAGATTAAGATATTTTTACCGAGAAGAGGTAAAAAACTTAAATGATGTTAAGCATCCCTCAGTACGTGAATGTTTAAAATTTATTAATTTAAAAAAAAATTTAGAGATTTTACATTTTGGAGATTTACCTGCTGCAACTGGTATAGGTTCAAGTTCTGCATTCACTGTGGGATTACTAAATGGTCTATATAAGTATAAAAATAAAAAAATAACCCTGGAAACTCTATACAAAAAAGCAATAGAAATAGAACAAAAAATATTAAGAGAAGATGTAGGTTCTCAAGATCAAATTGCAACAACAGTAGGGGGGCTAAATCATATTAGATTTTACAAAAATAACATTAAAATTGATAAACTTGTTTTACAAAAAAAAAATTTTGAACTTTTTCAATCAAGTCTCTATTTAGTTTACACAGGAATTCAAAGACAATCCAAAATAATAACAAATCTTTTAAAAAAAAATTTTTTGTTAAATGAAAAATACCTAGAGGATATTTATGCATCTACAACTCAGGCTCTTAAAGAATTTAAAAGAGAAAAAATAGATTTGTATTCAATTGGTGAAATAATGAATTATCAATGGAAAATTAAAAAAAATCTAGCAAATAATGTATCTTCAAAAAAAATTGAAGAAATAATATCTATTGGAAAAAAATGCAATGTGTATGGCTCAAAAATAATTGGAGCTGGTGGTGGGGGATTTATTTTATTTATAGCAAATAAAAAATCTGGGTCAGAATTAAAAAAAAAATTAGGAAAAAATTTAATTAAAGTTAATATGACTGAAAGTGGATCTAAAATAATTTAAAAATTTTACCAATAAGATTTATTAATATGTTTAATATTAGAAAAGTATTTTCTACAGTCATGCTATCCTTGTCTGTATTTTTATTATTCTATTTAATTAATAAATTTGAACTAAAAATTGAGGGATTAAATAACAAAGATATTATCTTATACTATACTATAACATTGTCATTAATTTTTCTTTCAGTCATATCTTTTTTTTTTAATAAAAAATACAAAGATTATTTTATAATTATTATTAGTTCTATAATTGTAACTTTGTATCTATATGAGGGATACTTAAATTTAAATTTGTTAAAAGTCAGAGAAAATAAAACAAAAATTAAATTATATGAGGAGAAAACAGGTAAAAAATATGATACGAGAACAAGACTAGAATTTTATGAAGATTCAAAAAAATTAGAGCCAAATATAAGCGTTGCGTATGGTACCTCAAATTTTTTAAACAAACATATTTCAATGTTTCCATTATCAGGAATTTCAAATTCAAAAACCATATATGGCAATGAAAACGGATACTATTCAATATACAATAGCGATAGGTACGGTTTCAATAACCCTGATGATGAATGGGATAGTAAAATAACTGAATATTTAATTATTGGAGACTCTTTTGCGCATGGTGCAGCAGTTAATAGACCACATGATATTTCCTCAGTTCTTAGATTGCTGTCTAAAAAAACAGTTTTAAACCTAGGTTTCAGCGGCAATGGTCCACTATCAGGATATGCAAGTTTGAGGGAATATTTGAAACCCAATACAAACAAAATTATATGGCTTTATTATGAGGGTAATGATTTAGTAAATTTAGAGTGGGAATTATCAAATAAAATTTTAAAAAAATATTATGATGATTTAACATTTTCACAAAATCTCCAATTAAACCAAAAAAAAATAGATGAAATTGTAAAAAAAGAAATAAAAGAGCATCAAAAATTAAAAAAAATAGCAACAAATGGAAATAACAAAAAAGAAATTTTGTCAAAAATTAAGTTCTTTTTAAAACTTACTAAATTAAGATCAACTCTTATTACAAAGACAAGACCTCTGGATGAATTTACTAGAATACTTAATCTAACAAAAAATTTAGCATTAAAAAATAATTCAACATTATATTTAGTATATCTACCAACGTATGCACGATATAAAAAAAATATTAATGATAAAAATTACAACTATATAAAAAATATCTCAAAAGAGCTCAATATAGATTTTATTGATATAAATGAAAAATTATTTTTAAAAGAAAAAAATCCTTTAATATATTTTCCTTTTGAATTTTATGGACATTACAATATAAAAGGCTATAAAAAAATTAGTGAAATAATTTATAATCATACTATAAATAAAAATTAAATTAAAAATACAACATCACATCGTATGAAAGATAATAAAATAGAAATTTCATCAAATAAAAGCTTTGGTATAGTTTTTTTTGCATTTTTTTTAATAGTCTCAATACTTCCATTATTAAATGATGCAAATATAAGAATTTGGTCATTAGCTATTTCTTTTATTTTTTTAATTCTTGGATTAATTAATTCAAAATTATTAACACCTCTAAATAAACTTTGGTTTAAATTTGGAGTCTTATTAGGTAGATTTGTTTCACCGATAGTCATGACTATAGTTTTTTTTGTAATAGTAACACCCACATCTCTAATTATGAAAATTTTGGGAAGTAATTTATTAAATTTGAAAAAAAGTAATAAAAAATCATATTGGATTGAAAGATCTAGTGTTGAAAGTAAAATGAAAAATCAGTTTTAACTATGGATTTTATAAAAGAATTTTTGGAATTTTTAAAAGTTAGAAAAAAATACTGGCTGTTGCCGATCCTATTAGTTTTGGTATTATTTGGTGCATTAATAGTATTAAGCCAAGGTTCAGCTATTGCACCATTTATCTATACAATTTTTTAAGTGAATATTATTTTAGGTATTTCGGCATTTTATCATGATAGTGCTGCAACTATCCTGGTAAATGGCAAGATTTTAGCTGCTGCTCAAGAAGAAAGATTCACAAGAAAAAAACATGACTCAAGTTATCCATTTAATGCAGTTGAATTTGTTTTAGATTTTGCAAAAATTAAGCTTAGTGATGTTGATCAAATTATTTTTTTTGAAAAACCTTTTTTAAAATTTGAAAGATTGCTAGAGACCTATGTCGCTTTTGCACCACGTGGGTTCAAATCATTTTGTATGGCAATACCTGTTTGGCTTAAAGATAAACTTTTTCAAAAAAAAATGCTTTTTAATGAATTAAAAAAGCATGATAATAATTTTAATGATATAAAAAAAATTTATTTTTCTGAACATCATTTAAGTCATGCGGCAAGTGCCTTTTTTCCATCTCCTTTTGAAGAGGCAATAGTATTAACTGCCGATGGTGTTGGTGAATGGGCCACAACAACAGTTGCTATTGGCAAAAAAAACAAATTACAAATTAAAAAAGAAATTCATTTTCCACATTCTTTAGGTTTGCTTTATTCGGCATTTACCTATTACACAGGATTTAAAGTTAACAGTGGAGAATATAAATTAATGGGACTAGCACCTTATGGTAAGCCAATTTATGAAGACAAAATAAAAAGTAACTTAATTGATATAAAAGAAGATGGATCATTCCATTTAGATCAATCATACTTCAATTACGCCACTGGTCTAACAATGACTAATAAAAAATTTGAAAATTTGTTCGGTCAAAAAATTAGAAACCCTAAATATGAAAAACTTACACAATTTCATATGAATATTGCTGCATCTATTCAAAAAGTGACTGAAGAAGTAATGATTAAAATTGTCAAATCATTAAAGGAAGAATTCAATATATCTAACCTTTGTTTAGCTGGTGGTGTTGCTCTTAATTGTGTTGCTAATGGAAAGATACTGAAAGAAAAAATATTTGACAATATTTGGGTTCAACCTGCAGCAGGTGATGCTGGTGGTTCTTTGGGTGGTGCTTTAGCTTTCTGGTACATTGAGAAGAATAATCCTCGAACAATAGATAATGAAGATAGTATGCAGGGATCTTATCTTGGGCCCGAATATCTACAAAAAGAAATTGAAAAACAACTTGATTCTGCAGAGGCTAAATATGAAATTTTTAATGATGAAGAGTTATTAGACAGAGTTGCCTCTGATTTATCAAATCAAGAGGCAATTGGTTGGTTTCAGGGACGAATGGAATTTGGACCACGTGCCCTTGGTGGAAGATCTATTCTAGGAGATCCGAGATCAGAAAAAATGCAAAAAAATTTGAATTTGAAAGTAAAATTTAGAGAGAGTTTTCGTCCTTTTGCACCCTCAATATTAAAAGAGGATTTGACAAAGTGGTTTGATTTAGATGTAGATAGCCCATACATGTTACAGGTTGCAAATATTAATAAAGATAAAACAATAAATATGACTGATGATCAAAAAAAATTATTCGGTATAGATAAACTTAATATAAAAAGATCAGAAATTCCAGCTGTCACTCACGTAGATTATTCTGCAAGAATACAAACTGTTAATAAAAAAACTAATGAAAAGTATTTTAAATTAATTGAAAAATTTAAAGAAAAAACAAATTGTCCTATTCTTGTAAACACGTCTTTCAATGTAAGAGGAGAGCCCATTGTAAACACTCCTCTAGATGCATTTAATTGTTTCATGGGAACAGGTTTAGATAAATTAATTATAGGAAATTGTTATTTAGACAAAAAACAACAAAAAAAAGAATTATATAAAGATTACTTTAATAAATTTGAATTAGATTAAAAAAATCAATAAAAATAAATTACCTAATTATTATTTTTTTTTTTTTGCTTAAAGTTTTAACAAAATCCAAAATATTTAAATTGTCATCTAAAATTTCATTAAAACTTGGTGCTAAAGAATTCTTCTTAAATATTTTGTATGAAAAAAATGATGCTAAAGGGAACTTTGTAATTTTTAATAATTTTGAATTTTGGTAGAAAAAGAGATTTAAATTTTTTTTTAAAATTATTTTTAATGATTTTTTATGATTATTTGTTTTAAAATACATTTCAAATATATTATTAATTTTCTTAGTCTGATAAATCACGTTCTGTTTACTGTATTGTAAGATTAGATTTCCCTTTAACTCATCTTGCTTTTTAAATTTAAATAATTTCAAATTTAACTCAAGAATTTTTGAATATTTTTGATAATATGAAAAAAAATTCATAAAATGAATAAGATTTGTTAATAAATGCCCCTCTTCAATAAAAATTTGAACACTATGATAAGATTTTAAATTAAATTTAGATGCCTCTTTATGCAGGTATTTTCCCCAAACATTATTATAAATTTTTTTAACATCAAAATAATTTTTAACATTGATATAGTGATTTTTAATTAAAAACATAAATTTCTCTAACAAAAAAATTTGTATTTTTTTTTGCAATATAAGCTTTTTAAATAGAGAAAATCTTTGGCTACTGTTTGTTGAAATTATACAAAAATGAAAATTAGTTTTTAACTTAAGATTATTTAATACATGAATATTTTTAATTTTTTTAAAACTATCTAATTTAATTTTGGATTTATCATACAAATATAAATTAATGTTATCTTTATTTAGAAAGGACTTTATGTGTGCAGAGCCCATATTACCACAACCTACTATCAAAATATTATTTTTTTTTTTCATTAATTATTAGCAATATGAATAATAGAGAACTAGTATATCTTAAATGATAAACAAAAATATCTCAATAATTGGCACATCAAAAATTACAACACATCACATAATTGCCGCTAAGAAAGTAGGTTTTACAATTTACTCTATTGCCGCCTCAAGAAGAAATAGCAGATATCTAGCGCCTTTAGCTAAAAAATATAAAATAAAAAAAATTTATTATTCATGGAAAGAGTGCATAAAAGAGTCAATTAAAAAATATAAAGATATATCTTTCATAATTACAACCCCTATTTCAAAAAATAAAATAATTCTAGATTACATATTAAAATATAACTCAAAAATCTTAGTTGAAAAACCAGTTTTCAATAATCCTAATCAATTTAAAAAGTTAAATAAAAATAAGAAAAATATTTTTGTAGGTTATAATAGGATTTTTTATAGAAATGTTGAATACTTAAAACAAATATTAAATAAAAAAAGTAACCTAAATGTAATATGCAATATACCAGAATTTAATAAAGATCACATATCCAGCAATTCATGTCATATATTTTCAATATTATATTTTATTTTTGGAAATTTAAAATTTATAAAAAAAATAGAAAGCAAAAATTATATTAATGTACATCTTGTTTCAAAAATATCTCAAATAAATTTATTTTTTAATTTTAAAGCTTCAGAAAATTTTAGTATTAAAATTTATGATAAAAAGAAAATTTATATACTGTCACCAATAGAAAAGCTTATCGTTTACAACGATATGAAAATTATAAATTCTAATAATCAAAATTTTTATAAACCAATAAAAACATACTCCTTAAATTCTGAGATGAAAAAAATTAAACCTGGATTTTACAAGCAATACATTTCATTTTTAAGTTTTGTTAAAAATAAAAAAGTTATTAATGACATAAATTTTGCACATAATATTCAAAAACTAGCAAATAAAATTTTAAAAAGTTAATTTATTTCATAAAAATTTAAATATTTATTTTTATTATTTTTTTTTAAAAAATTATTAGAAAAATCACTAAATTCTGCAAAATTTGTATATTTTTTTTTTACCAAGCTAGAAAGGTAAGCATCTATTTTTATTTTTTTATTACAAAAGTAATGTGAAGTATAAATAATGTTCGAATATGCGGTATAGATTTCAGTAACATTAAAATATTTTATAACAAACTCCAATGGAATACTTCTTTCATTGAAAATAAAAAAATTTATCTTCGCGTTAGAAAAAAAATTTTTAAAAAAAATTAATTCTTTGTTGCTTGCAACAGAAGGATGAGTCTTAACTAACAGAATGTGATTTTTTTTTAATTTTAACTTTTCAAATACTTGATAAATAAATTTCTTGTAGATCTGAAAACTCAAATGCATAGGAATATCAATATAAATATATTTTTTTTTTTTTAACTTAATTTTTTTTAATTTTCTAAAATAAAATTTATAAATTTTATTAAATCCTTTTGTAGGATCATCATTCAAAAAAACAATTTTATGTTTTACATATTCTATTTCTTTTAAATTAAATTCTTTACCATAAATTCCATAATAGTAGCTTAAGCTTATTTGATTAATCTTTCTAAACTTTAAAAAAAAATATTTTATCAATTCAATAATCTTAAATTTAAGACTATCAATTTTCTTTTTTTTTTTAACTAATGATAAAAAGTTACCTAAGCCATGTTCTAAAAAAATTATATTTATATTTTTATATTTTTTAAACAATTTCCCATAATAAAGTCTATCTGAAGTTTGATACAAGTTTATTTTATGATATTTATTTAAATCTAATTCATCTAGTACATTATAATTAATATTCAAAATGTCATTAGAGCGATTAATTAAATTACTAAAAAAATTTAGTTTATGAAACTTTGATAAAATATTATTTTGTTTTTTTTTATCAGAAATAAATATGTCAAAATTTAAATCATATATGACTCTAAATTTATTTTTTTTAAGAAAAAAAATTAATTCTTCAGAAATATTCTGAAAATTTTTGTTTAATAAAATGATATTATCGCTTTTTTTTAAGTTTTTTTCTGAAAATATTAAAAATAAAGTATAGATATTTCGTGGTATAAAAATATTGCAAAATTTTCTCATAAATAATTTATTTAACTAAATAGCTAAACTATCTTAATTATTTTTTTTTGATATGAAGTAATTTTCTGCTTTTTCTAAAATAAAATGTCCTAAAAAAATATGACATTCTTGTATTCTTGCTGTGTTGTCAGAATTAATAATTAGATTTTTATTAGAAATATTTTTTGCTTTTCCTCCTCCTTTACCTAAAAAACACACTGCATAAATTTTTTTTTTTTTTGCTTCTTTTAGAACTTTTAAAATATTTTTAGAATTACCAGAAGTTGAAATACATATTAAGATATCATCTTTTTTTGCTATTGCTTTAAAGGGTCTTAAAAATATATCATCAAAACTATAATCATTGCCACATGCAGTAATAGTTGATGTATCTTGAGCTAATGTTAAAGCAGGTATGGGAGTTCTATTAATATGAGGTCTTAACCTTACAATAAATTCAGCTGCCAAATGCTGTGCGTCTGCTGCGGATCCTCCATTTCCACAAAATAAAATTTTTCCGCCTTTTTTTAATTTCTTATTAATAATTTTAATTACATCTTCAATTAGATTGCTTATTTTTAATATATCTTGATGAATCCCAATGTTTTCTTCTATTTGATTTTTTAAATCTAAATTAATCCTTAAGGTCATATTATTTTAATTTTTAATGTGTGCTCTTAACTTTTTGGCTATAGGAATTTCATCATCAATTATTTTGCCCATAGATGGACTGCCCAAAGAAAGTAATATTTTTTTTATAGATTCACGAAGATTTTTCATCCCAGAAAATTCTAACGAAGCTGATTGATCAGATCCATACATTGCTCTATCTAAAGTTATATGTCTTTCAAGTGAACTAATGCCTAACATTAAAGCTGCTAATGAAACAGCAACACCATTCTCGTGGCCACTATAACCCACATTACAATTATATTCTTTTTTTAACTGATTAATTGTTAATAGATTTGCATCTTCTACTTTCATTGGGTAAGTTGAAACACAATGCATCAATTCAAAGCTACAATTATTTTTGCTAAAAATATTTACCGCATTGTCTATATTCTCTTTAGTTGACATACCAGTTGAAATAAAAGTATGTTTTTTTCTTTTTGAAACTTGTTCTAAAAATTCACTATCAATGATCATAGCAGACGCAATTTTGTGATAATCTAATTCATAATTATCTAAAAATTCTAAACTTTTTATATCCCAGGCTGAAGCAAACCAATTTATACCACTATCTTTACAAAAAGAGTTTATCTCATCATAATCTTTTTTTTCAAACTCAAGACCTAACTTTTGCTCTCTAGTAGTTGTGCCCCAGGGGCTTTCTCTTTTTGATAAAAGTGTATTTTCATCATATACAATATCAATAGTTCTTTTTTGAAATTTTACACTATCAAAACCAGCATTTTTTGCATTTATTATAAGTTTTTTTGCTATATCAACATCGCCATTGTGATTAATGCCAATTTCTGCAATAAGAAATGGTTTTTTTATTTTCATAAAAAAACATTTAAACTAAAATACTTACTGTGTACAGCGATTTAAAAAACAAAAATATAATTCTGACAGGTGGAAGTGGATTCTTGGGTTCACAGATAATTAAAGGTTTTCTAAAAGCTAAGTCTAAAATATTCATTCTTGATATAATTAAGCCTAAAACAAAAGCTAAAAACTTGTATTATTATTATTGTGATATAACAAGCGAAGCAGATGTTAAAAAAATTTTTAAAATAATAAAAAAAAAATACAAAATAGATGTTTTAATAAATAATGCAGCAAGTGATTATATTCCTAAAAAAAATAACAAAAGAATTACATTTGAAAACTTTACTCTCAATTTATGGAATAAAGATTTATCTGTTGGGTTAAATGGTGCCTTTATTTGTACTAAAATATTTGGCTCAGAAATGGCTAAAAATAAAGGAGGAGTAATATTAAACATTTCATCTGATTTAGGAATTATTGCGCCAAATCAAAGTATTTATGAGGGTATGAATTTTATTAAGCCAGTAACTTATTCTGTTGTAAAACATGGTATAAATGGACTAACAAAGTATACGGCTGCTTATTGGGCAAAAAAAAATGTTAGGTGTAATGCTATTGCGCCAGGAGGCATAGAAAACAATCAAAATAAGAAGTTTTTAAAAAAAATTAAGAAAGTAATTCCACTTAATAGATTGGCAAAAAAAAATGAATATAATGATCTGATATTATTTTTATCTAGTGAGTCATCTTCTTATATGACAGGATCAATAGTTGTAGCAGATGGTGGCAGAACTATTATTTAATCTATTTCTTTGCTATAGCTAAAAGCATAATTTCTTTTGAAAATCTAATCCATTTATTTTTCATTCTAAAATAATCTGGAATGAAAACACGAGTTAAAAATGAAAAAAAACTAAAAATATAATAATAAAAGTTTTTATCAAAAAGAATTGGTAGTTGCTTAAAGCTTTCAACATTTATAGATGTAAAATTTGACATCTCATGTATATCTTTTAAAGAAACTTTTGTAAATGGCACCCTATGAGTAAAATCTTCATAAAATGACTTATATATATATTGCCATTCAGGAGTTAATGTTATTATAGTACCTCCAGGCTTTAAAACTCTATAGGCTTCTTGAAAAACTTTTTCTGGATAATAAAAATGTTCAATAACGGATTTTGAATAAATTATATCGAAAGAATTATCTTCATAAGGAAGCTTCTCATTGGCTAAATCTACTTTTTTAAAATTTAGATCTTGAAAAAACTTTTTACAATAATCTGAAAGATCAACTCCATGACCCTCAAATCCGTTAACTACAAATTCATTTAAAAACTCGCCTCTGCCACACCCAATTTCTAAAACTTTTTGATTTTTAACTAATTTAAATCTTTTTATTAAGTAAATAATAAACTTTTTTGGATAGTCAGTAATTGGTCTATTTTCCTCATTATATATTGTTTCTAAATAATTGCCTGAATTCATAAATTTTTCAATTTTTTTTTTTAAAAAGTATTTCTACTAATTCAACCCTTACATTATTTGGGTCAATGCAAAAACATACTTTAGCAAATTTTTCTGAAGACAAAGTAGGTTCACTTATAAATTTAACACCCTTCTTTTTCAATTTATTATACGTTTTTTGTATATTTTTAACTTCCAAAGCAATATGTAAAATTCCAGTGTTATGTATTGGTAACTTTGGTAATTTTGTATTATGAGTAGGATATCTTAACAACTCCAAGATTTCGCCACTCTGCATTTTAAGTTTAATAAAATGAACATTAGCATTTTTCATTCCAGATACCTTATTAATGTAATCTGTCTGATCCCAGAATTCCTGAATAACTTTTAAACCTAAAAGATTTTTATAAAAATATAAACTTTTTTTAATATCTCTGCAGATAATTCCCGTATGCCTGTAACCTAAGACTGTCATTTTGATTTATTTTTTTTAAATACATTTGCAATTTGTTCATCTAAAACTTGCAATCCTTCATTTATAGCTTTTCTTGTAATTGTTAAAGGGGGTCCAATTTTAATTGACTCTCTGCCAGTATAAACTACTAACAATCCGTTTTGCATTGCTCTAAAACATACTTTTTTTAATTTGCTTCCTATATCGTTAATTTCTTTATCAAAGATTAGTGCATAGATCATCCCTTTTCCCATTACATATTTTATTGAGCTAGAATTTTTCTTCATGATCTGTTCTAGGCCTGTTTTTAAAATATTTCCATTTTCATTTACTCTTTTTAGAATTTTTTTATCATTAATTTCATCAATAACACTCATGCCTGCAACACAAGCTAATGGATTTGCAGAATTTGTACTGCTCATTTCACCAACAGATGGTAAATCCATTATACTTTTTTTACCAATTACACCAGATAATGCTATTCCACCACCCATTCCTTTTCCACAACAAATCAAGTCTGGTTTTACATCGTAATGCTCATAACCAAATTTTTTTCCTGTTCTTCCAAAACCAGCTTGCATCTCATCAAAAGTTAGTAATATTTTATTTTTTTTGCATATTTTGGAAATTTCTTTAACGAATTCTATTGGATAAAAAATTGCTCCCCAACCTTGAAAAGTTTCAAGCATAAAACCACAAACATCTTTCTTTAAATCTATTTTTCTTTTTAATTTTTTTAAAGAATTATGTAAAAAATCTTTTGGAGAAATATTTTCAAGCTCCCATGGGTAAGGAAAATCAATATGATGTATGTTTTTGTCTTCATATCCAATCCACTCTTTCTGCTTTTTATTACCGCTCATCATTTGAGCACCCATAGTTCTGCCATGCCAATTTCCGTTAAATGAAATAATTCCTAATTTTCTTTTATTTTCTTTCTTGCCATAAAGTCTCATTAATTTTAATGCTGCCTCAGTTGCTTCTGTTCCTGCTGACATCAAAAAAGCTTTATTAAAATTTACACCTGCAAATTTTACAAGACTCTTTAAATATTCTTCCCTACTTTTATTAAAATATGCGTAGCTATGTAATAATTTTTTATCCAAACTTTTTTTAAGGTTTTTAATTAGTCTTGCATTTGAATGACCAATATTTGTTACAAATATAGTTGAAGTAAAATCAATAAATTTATTACCCTTTATATCAAATAATGAGTGGCCATCTGCTTTTGACCAAACAATGGGCAATTGACCTTGCATCGATCTTGACTCGTTTTTTTTTAAACTTTTTATAATTTTGTTTGTTCCCGGTGCAGGAATTTTAGTTTTTATAAGTCTATTTTGTGTTTTAATTGATATCACTTGAATTAATTATTTTGAGCTCATCTTTGCTGTCAATTTCCATAGTAAATGGAGTAACGTATCCCATCACATTATTTCCAAAAAGTTTTTTTTTATTTATAACAAATTGTCTCCTATATAAGTCAATATACCCATTTGCGGAATAAGTTTTTGCAAAGTTTTGTCTTGGACTATTTAATTGATCCATTGTCTTGCTTACTCCTTTAAGTGGTTTTAAAAATTTATTTTTTAACTCAAAAGACTTATATGCTGTTTCTGGATTTTCATGAACAGCTCTTAGAGATGAATATTTTTTATTTTTAACAAAAAAATTAATTATCTTGTCCAAGAAAATAACATTTCTTAAAGGTGTAGTTGGTCTTATATGAGCTATTATCCCGTGGTTTGTATTAATATTCTCTATAAAGTGTCTTATAAATTCATAATCTGTAGAATTATCAGAAGAAATAGATTTTGGTCTATAAATAATTTTTTTTAAACCAAATTTTTTTGCAATATTTGCATATTTTTTTGAGTCTGTTGATAAGTAAACATCATCAATTTTTTTTGATTTTAAACATTGCTCAATTGACCAGGCAATCAGAGGTTTGCCTCTCAAATTTACTATGTTTTTGTCTTTAATTGATTTAGATCCAGATCTTGCTGGGATAATTGCAATAACTTTATTATCTTTGTATATCATTTAAAATTTTTTTCAGTGCATAAATCAAGCCAATTGAGCTATTAGTACCAGTCAGCTGCACGCATTACTGCGCTTCCACATCTGGCCTATCAACGTGGTGGTCTACCACGGCTCTATAGGAA
>Ga0315330_10000111_pt1 | contig 41540 bp, 42 predicted proteins | sample M140m34915metaG_FD_203453 | JGI IMG/M metagenome (GOLD analysis project Ga0315330, IMG submission 203453) | Ammonia-oxidizing marine archaeal communities from Monterey Bay, California, United States - M1 40m 34915 | ecosystem: Environmental > Aquatic > Marine > Intertidal zone | place: USA...
GCGAATAAGTGGTGCTGCTTAACCAAGTTAAACTGCATTTTTCCATTCAAACTCAAGGAATAACCGTATGAATACTTTGGCAGATGCCTCGGAATGTGTGCTACTCGTAGTGGATGTACAACAGCACATTGCCGAATCGATCCCAAACAAAGTTATTAAAAGGGTAGTGAAAAATACCAACTTACTTATGAGGGCCGCCGGAATACTGAATATTCCCATAATCCTAACAGAACGAAACCCGAATACTTTGGGCAGCACTGAGCGATCAATTTTGTCACTCATCGAGCCAAAGAATATTTTCTCTAAAACCAATTTCTCTGCCTACAAAGATAAGCCAATTGTAGATGCTATCGATGCATCTGAGCGATCTCAAATAATCCTAGCAGGTACAGAGGCGCACGTATCGATACTACAAAGTGCTATAGATTTGGTGCGAAAAGGGTATACAGTCTTTGTTGTAGAAGACTCAATTTGCTCGCGCACTTTAGAAAGCTATCAGAATGCGCTCTTACGACTAAGCAATTCAGATGTAATTATGACATGCGCAGAGTCGGTGCTATTTGAATGGGCTAACGACCTAACAAGTCCCAGTTATCTAAAAGTGCAATCACTACTGAATTAGAATTATTCCAACACCTTTCAATCTATTAATCCAAATTAATTAACTTATAAAAATAACCTTAGGGCATCCGCGGCGCGCTGAGTAGCACCTCGCTTGCTTATCAGCCAGTCTCTGCCTCTCGCGGATCTACTCTCCCGTTCCTGTCCATCTTCTAAGAGGTGGCAAATCTCCTTAGCTATGCTGGGAGCATCGGACACGGCCACTATTATATCTAATGAAATAAGTGCATCAGCGATTTCTTGAAAATTATAAAGAGACGTACCTGTAATTACAGGTACACCGACACCAATAGGCTCTAACAGGTTCTGACCGCCAAGCGGCACTATACTTCCTCCAACAAAAGCAACATCAGAAGCACTATAAAACTTTAGCAACTCCCCTATCGAATCTACTACAAAAGTATCCAATGGCTGCTCACAGCGCGTATAGGTCTGATAATTACCGGACACGAAATTAATATCGTGCCTTCTAAGATAACTGACATACTTCTCTAATTTAGCTGGATGCCTTGGGACAAGTACAAACTGAATATTTGGGAGTTGTCTACGTAGTCGTAGCATAGCGTCTATAAGAATTGTAAGCTCTCCTTCGTGAATGCTAGCAAAACACACTGTCAGTCGGTGTTTCGAACAATTCTCAGCAGCATGGTCACCAATAATATCTAGAGAAAGTTTGCTATCAAACTTCATATTTCCTATCACTCGGACCTTGGCGCAAGACAGACCTAGCCTCACAAAGTTATTCGCATCGATCGCATCACGCGCCAGCACCAGACTGACATTAGACATCATCTCCCTGCTAATACTCTTAACGTTCTGATAAGATTTAAGTGATTTGTCGGACAACCTCCCGTTCAATATTACCGAGGGGATTCCACGTCGTTTGCACTTCAATAACAAGTTCGGCCAAAGTTCGGTCTCGATCATTATAAAAAGCACAGGTTTAAGTCGATTAAGAAATCTAGAAATAACAAAAGGAATGTCGAGTGGAAAATATACGTGGGTAACAAAACAGGCAAGCCGGGCTCTGACAATCTTAGCGCCGTCAATAGTGGTTGTGCTCAAGATTATTTGATGCTCGGGATAGCCTTGAGCCAAGTTCTTTACCAATGGTATGGTCGCAATAACCTCGCCCACTGAAACCGCGTGAATCCATATGACTTTAGATCTTCTAACTTGAACTACCGCCAGACCGATTCTTTGCGCCAAATACAACCATTTTTCGGGTTCGCGATGATTCTTTATAATTGCGCGTCCCAATAGAAACGGCACCGCCAAACATAAGGCGGTTGTGTATAGAATATTTAAGAATTTAACCAGGTAAGGTACTCCTCTACTCCCGTTTCTAACGTCTTAAACTCATCGGAGTATCCAATATTTTTAGAGCGCCTCATTAACGCCTTAGTATAAGGTTGATAGCAATCTGACAAGCCTTCAGGGAAATCAATGTATTCAATCTTGCCCTTGCCATGAAAATCAAGCACGAGACGCGCTAGCTCATTGAAGGTTCTTGCTACACCCGAACCACAGTTATATATACCAGATGCAGACGCTGCTAACTTTGAAACCCACAGGGTCATCTTTATAGCATCGCTCACATGAACAAAATCTCTTTCATGGCCTCCATCAGGATACCCGTGAGAACCGCGAAACACCTTAATCACGCCCGTGGAGGTTATTTGCTTATTGAAGTTATAGACCACACTTGCCATGGTCTTTTTGTGCGCCTCACCTGGCCCAAAGATATTAAAATAGCGTAATCCTACAACGAGGTTAGTCCTGTCGTTAGCGTTCGCTCTTACATACTGATCAAAAGCGAGTTTGGAATAGCCGTACATGTTGAGCGGTCTTTCATTGGCTGCAATTTCATCGAATATCTCGGTCAAATTGAGACTCTCCTTCGGAGAAGGCGCTCCATAAACAGCAGCACTAGACGCATAGATAAAAGGAATGTCGCGCGCAACACAGAACTGGTATAGCTCACGAGAATACCTAAAGTTATCGCGCATCATGTATTGCCCATCCCACTCGGTAGTATCGGAACAAGCTCCTAGATGAAAAACTATCTTAATTCGGTCGTACTTGTCGTTCGGCAACAAAGCCATGAATTCATCTTTGTCTTCATAATCGCTGATTACGCAATCAATTAAATTTTTTGATTTTTGTCCGTCAGTCAAATCATCCACCACCAATATATTTCTCTCTCCTTGATGATTTAGCTGTCGAACTAAGTTACTGCCTATAAAACCAGCGCCACCGGTGACTAAAATCATCCTCCGCTTCTCCGAAATTGTCTCGATAATTTATCAATTACCGCGCTCGTGGAATACCCTTCAATTAAACTCAATATCTTTACTTCCCCACCGTTAGCAAGCACAAAGTCTGCACCAGCGATATTCTCCACCTCATAGTCACCCCCTTTGACTAAAACATCTGGACTCACCCGAGCAATCAATCGCTCGGGTGTATCCTCAGAAAACGGAATCACATAATCTACGCATCTTAGTGCCTCTAGTAATTGAACGCGTGAGTGTAGATCGTTTATAGGTCTATCCTTCCCTTTCAAGCGCGCAACCGAAGCATTATCGTTAATTGCAACTACAAGAATATCCCCTAACGCTTTAGCCTCGCTCAGATATCGAACGTGTCCAGTGTGCAATATATCAAAGCATCCGTTGGTCATGACGACTTTCAATCCTTTTGATCTGACGTTTGCCAAGGCAGGGAGCGTGTCTAGACCTGCAGTTACAAAGCACTCTGAGATCGGACTGTTATACAAGGTTAATTCACCACGAACTTCTTCCAAAGTAACTGTCGCGACACCAAATTTATTTACCGCAATACCTGCCGCAACATTTGCCACTTCGCACACTACCGGCAAGGCGACCTGATCAACCCAAAGCGTAGCTATAGCGGCGCATACCGTATCCCCCGCACCCGTGACATCAAAAACTTCTTGGCTCCTCGCATTAAAGGAATAATCATCAGTTTTTGTCACAAGGGTCATTCCATTACATCCTCGCGTTATTAATAACGACCCGAGGTCATAGTCAAGAAGCATCTTCCGAGCCTTTAAAACCATGGTCTCTGGGTTATCGCATTTCCCTACAATAGTCTCGAACTCTTTTAAATTTGGAGTAACCAAATCCGCACCGATATATCTGGAGAAATCCTCTCCTTTAGGATCTACTAGAACTTTCTTACCATATTCTTTGGCACAAGCAATAAACCTCCCAGCATCTTTGACACCACCCTTCCCGTAGTCCGAGATTACAATTACATCACAGTCCTCAACTCGCTTCGAAAACGTATCCAACAGAGCACTACTGCCAGTTTCAGCTAGATCCGGTTCAAAATCAGCGCGAAGTAGCTGCTGCCCTTGACTAACAATCCTATGCTTCACAATAGTTTTTCTTCTAGGATTCCTTAAAATCTCAGTGTCAATTGCTGTGCCATCGCAAAGCGCAAGAAACTTATCTCCATCAGAATCTGAGCCAATCTCACCCATCAGGCAGCAATCACTGCCAAGACTAGATGCATTTGCCGCCACATTACCTGCTCCTCCTAATTTTTCGAAGGAATCTTTAACCAGCACAACTGGAACTGGCGCCTCGGGGGATATTTTATTAGTGTCGCCAATCCAATATCTATCGAGAAGAAGATCTCCAACTACAAGAACTTTATTGAATTTTACGCGTGCGAGATCGAACTTCATAAGGGTTTTCATCTACCAAAACTAAAGGTAACCAGCGAAATATAACGCTTCCATACTAATATATTACATCTTACCATACAGATATGTACCGCTTGGCAATATTCTTTATCTGCGTGTTTGCGCCTCTTTCTACGCAAGCTCAAGAGCTTATCCAAAGTTATAGCGCTTCTTATAAATTAAGCACTAAAAATATCGATATAGGCCTGATAGAACAAAAACTCTCGATTAAAGAGGATGGCGATTATCGGTTCTTATCCATACTGTCGACAGCCGGCGTCGGCAAGCTATTTTCTTCCCTCTCTCGAACCCAGATAAGCACAGGAAAGTACATTGATGGGCAATTCACTCCCATCAATTATTCTCTCCAAGCTCAACGAGAAAAACGCAGTTACGAGTTAGAATTCGATCGTCCAGATCTACGAACTAACAATATTGACGTTAACCCCCCCTTAACACCGACACTATTTGACGAGCTATCATATCAGGCGCAATTACGAGCAGATTTACTAAATGAAATTAATAACTACGAATATCGTGTAAAAAAAAAGAATAAGCAGAAACTTTATACTTTTCGACATGAAAAAACAGAGTTGGTCGCCACAAAACTAGGCAAATTCATATGCAAAAAAATGGTTAGGGTAACCAACAGCTCAGGAAAAGCCGTAAAAATATGGCTCGCAGAGAACTTGAATTATATCCCAGTAAAAATAGAGCTTCTTTCGAAACAAAAAAAGACCACAGCCATATTAATAAAGTTCTCTCAGCCTAACTGAAACCCAATCAAGCTTACTTACTCAATTTAGTGGGCTAATTGCGCGACTATAGCTTCCGCGGTCGAGTACGCTCCTAGATATCCTCCGTCCTCCGAATATACAGCCGGAGTTCCCCTAAGTCCCATAGTTTGCCCTAAATTATATTGCTCTGCGACGGGATTATCACACATCAATGATTCTACGGCTTTTCCTAGCTTTGCTAATGTTAGTGCTTTTTTTTTGTCCTTTGAACACCAAACACTAACTGCTTTAGAATGAGAGTCTCCTTTCAATCCATCTCGAGGAAAAGCTAAATAACTTACAGTGATTCCGGCTTTATTCAAATCCGGTATTTCAAGGTGCAACTTACGACAATACCCGCAATCTATATCTGTGTAGATATAAATTTTTGTTTTTAGCTTTTTATCATCGACACCATGAAAAGTAATCGTATCTGACTCAGACAAAGAGGCAAACATATCACTCCGGACATTCTTTCTAGCCTGAGCAGTCAAATTTACTCCGTTCCTCACGTCAATAAGATCGCCCTCGAATAGATAATGTCCGTCTTGACTCAGGTAAAATATTGACCCATCCACCACAACTTCTTTCAACGCAGGGACAGGTGTGTCGCTGACTCTAGCTTCCTTATCTGGTGGTAAAATAGAAGCAAGTGTCTTGTTGACAGCAAAGTCAGTGCCCGCCAATAAATTAAAACTAACAAGAAATAAAATCATAAAAACAATATTTTTAAAATTTAGCATAAAGAAGCCCTGAGATTTTGCGACAGCTTAATGAATTATATCTAGAGCGGCCAATAACTCCTAGCATATATTCAACCTCTCGGATGGTGAGTCGCATGGAGGTTTTTCAGGCGCATGGTGGCAACATGTGTGTATATTTGAGTTGTCGATATGTCAGAATGCCCTAGTAGCATCTGTACAACACGCAGATCAGCCCCATGGTTCAACAGGTGTGTAGCAAATGCATGTCTTAAGGTGTGTGGCGATAGTGATTTGGAGATTCCAGCATGTTGTGCATATTTTTTTACTCTATACCAAAAAGCTTGTCTAGTCATAGAATTGCCTCTGGAAGTAGGGAAAAGTGCTCGAGTCACTTTATCACCAACTATACTTTCGCGGCTACGAAACAAATAGTTTCTTACCCACTCCAATGCCTCCTCGCCCATGGGGACCAACCTCTCTTTCCCACCTTTTCCGAGAACTCTTATGACTCCCTGTCTCAGATTGATCTGAGCTGTCTCTACGTTGACCAGCTCACTCACTCTAAGTCCAGTAGCATATAAAACCTCAAGCATTGTTCTATCGCGACAGCCTAATACCGAAGAAATATCTGGAGCCGCTAGTAATCGCTCTACATCCAATTCGCTAACTATTTTTGGTAATAGCCGACCGGGTTTTGGGCTCTCCAAATCTCCACTCGGATCCGTAGTTATGAAGCTCTCTCGCTTCAGGTAACGATAATATCTCCTAATACTAGAAAGACGCCTAGAGCTTGTTCGCGCTGAGAGACTCCCGTCAACACCTATAAAGCTTAGTATATCACTAGGATTTACGGCTAGAGGAGATAATCTATCTATAGAAAGATATTTGAAGAACTGCGTCAAATCACTCCGATATGATGATACGGTGGAGGAACTGAGCCCGTATTCTACCCAGAGGTGTTCTAGAAAAGACTCCAAATAGTTTTCTTCGAGTTCCATATCATCGATTCTGCGGACTTGGAGTTTCTATGAGATACTAATGATATTAACAATGCAAGATGAAAAAGGTATCAGCGCTATGTTCGATGAATGGTTCGATAATAATAAAACCGAAAAAGCCGTGTCTAGAACCAGCGAGGAGCAAACACGCGTCGATAAAGAAACCTCCACGATGGCTCTATATCATTATGAAACGTGCATGTTTTGTGCTCGCGTCAAAAGCACGATACGTCAGCTAAAGCTAACTATACATACCCGGGACATTCACTTGAATGACGATCACATGAAAGACTTAGTTGCCAATGGCGGTAAGCCGACAGTCCCATGCTTACGCATCGGACAGCGAGACGGAACTAGCATATGGCTATACGAGTCTAATGATATTAAGAACTACTTATTACAGAAGTTCGGCTGAGCTCTTTTTACTAAATTTTCTCTTTAATACGGGCCTTCTTGCCTCGTAAGTCTCTCATATAATAAAGCTTAGCGCGTCTCACATCACCTCTACGAACAACTTCAATGCTCGAAATCAACGGGCTATGCAATTGAAACACTCGCTCTACACCTTCACCATGGGATATCTTCCTAACCGTAAAGGAAGAATTGAGCCCTCGATTGCGTTTAGCTAATACAAACCCTTCGAACGCCTGAAGACGCTCTCTATTCCCCTCTTTTACTTTTACTTGAACGATTATAGTGTCACCGGGCGAAAATTCTGGTAGCCCCGGTCTCAGTTGCTCGTTTTCAAGTTCTTTAATAATATCACTCATCGGTCGCGCCTTCGCATAATTACTGCGCGAGATTCTACATCATATGGCCTAGTAATTTCACTAACAATTTAATTTTTATCCTAATATTGTTAGCTCAGCCGACTAAACAATTTACAGAAAATCATTTTCTTGTAGGAATTCTCTTAAAAGTTCCCTGTCACCGTCCGACAGAAATTTATTACTAAGTAAATCCGGTCTCTCAACATAAGTCCGTCCTAAGGCATTTTTTCGCCTCCAGCGAGCAATCTCTGCATGGTTGCCACTTAACAAAACTTGAGGAACTTGAGCATCTTCAATCACAGCAGGCCGGGTATAATGGGGGAAATCAAGAAGTCCATTAGAAAACGAGTCATTTTTAGCAGACTCATCTGAGCCCAACACCCCAGGGATTGTTCTAGTGATAGCATCGATAACTATCAGACCAGGTAGCTCTCCACCACTGAGCACATAATCTCCAACGGACCACTCAGAATCTATGTCTCGATCAATTAATCTTTGATCGATGCCTTCGTATCGACCAGCAAGTATTATTATATGTTCTAAATCTCGTAAGTCTTCCACTGCAGATTGATCGAAACATGCTCCTTGAGGGCTCATGTACATCACATGAGAGTCTTCGCTCGCATTAACTTTGGCACTAGTTATTGCAGCCCGGACAGGCGGAGCAGCCAAGACCATCCCTGGACCGCCACCATAGCTCGCGTCATCAATACGTCCATTCCGAGATTCGGAAAAATCACGCAAATCAATTAAATTAAGTTTGATGATACCCTTATCAACTGCACTACCAACCACCCCAATTCTCAGATAGTCACTAATGAACTCTGGAAATAAAGTAATTACAGTAAACTCTTTAATCATCAATGTGCCAATCAACCCGAATACAGCCTCGAGCCAAACTAACTTCTATGACATGCACATTTTGAACAAAAGGAATCAAGTAGTTCCTCTCGCCATGGATCTCGAGCACATCATGTGCACCAGTCTCAAGCAATCCTGTTACTTTTCCAAGTAATTCATCCTGTTGATTAATTACATCTAAACCAATCATATCCACCCAATAGAACTCATTCCCAAGGGCATCCGGCAAATCAGCTCGAAATAGCCCTATGTCACAGCCAATCAGATTAGATGCACAGTTTCTATCACTACAGCTTGAGAACAAGACTCTCAGCGAAGAGCCTTTATGTTGAGTGTCACTTACAGGGCATTTTCTCCACTCAGAACCGCTCTGAAGGAAAACGGTACTGTAAGAAAGGAGATTTTCTAAGGGACGAGTGAATGACTGGACTTTTACCCAGCCTTTCAGCCCAACTGCCCCAACGACTCGACCTATTATTATTGGGTCCACTTATTGGCCCTTATAAGAGCGAATACATTAGTGCTTTGATGACGTAACGGTAATCACGCACATAGGATTTTATGCCGAATCTTCAGTATGAGCCTTCACTAATTTTGATACACGTTCAGAGGGTTGCGCGCCGACAGACATCCAGTAATCATATCGTTCCTTATCCACACGAAAATTCTCAACATCCGCCGCCGTGCTTAGCGGGTTAAAAAAACCGAGCCGCTCCAAGTGTTTTCCGTCTCTTTTATTCCGCTGATCCGCCACGATAATATGGTAGTAGGGTCTTTTCTTTGAGCCGCCTCGTGATAGTCTAATTTTTACCATTAAAATAAATCCTTAGGAAAGTATATAATTGAGTCAGAATTGTTTAACGAGGAGGCATTCTAAGAGCTGTGGTCTATAAAATAAAGGTTATTGTTGCGCTTTTCTCATGAAAACTCGACAATCCGACATAAAAACTGAGAAAAATGCCATCAGAAGCAGTATTCGACGGCAATTGCTGACCTTAAGTGACTCTTCCAAAGATGCTTTTTCGGAGAAAATAACAAAATCTTTTCTTACGTCAGAAATATTACATACCCTTAAGTCGCTATTCGTCTATATCTCAGAACCTTCCGAAGTGAGCACGCGCCACTTGATAAAATTGGCATTGGAAAGTGAAATTAAAGTATATGCGCCCAAAATCATGAACAACCATATGAGCGCGCATAGGTTAGTGACGACAGACGTCTTAAGGCCCGGCAAGTGGGGAATACTTGAGCCACCTATGGCTATATGCAGCCCTATCCACATTGATTTAGTAATCACTCCCGGATTAGCATTTACGAAAGAGGGCACAAGATTAGGTCGCGGTGCTGGGTTTTATGACCGCTGGTTAGCAAATAATTCCTACGGACATGCTATGGGACTAGCGTACGACATAACACTTGTTAACAATTTACCTCTCGCTCAAAATGACATTCAAATCGACAAAATCGTCACAGAGAAACGTTTCATTAATTGTCGCGCGGAGCGTGCTCAGATATCTAACTTAGTCGTCTGAAACTCAAGGTCAACCATTTACTGCTTTCATACTAAGTCGAATACGACCTTGCTTGTCTACTTCGAGGACCTTCACTTTTACCATATCTCCTTCGCTAAGCTTATCGCTGACGCTTTCAACTCTTTCTTCAGAAATCTGAGATATATGCACTAGACCATCTTTACCTGGCAGAATATTAACAAATGCACCGAAATCCATTAGTTTAGCGACTTTTCCCTCATACACAGCTCCAACTTCCACATCTGCCGTGATAGACTCTACTCTAGATCTGGCCGCTAATCCTGCAGCATTATCGACAGAGGCAATTTTGATAGTTCCATCATCGTCGATATCTATTGTAGCTCCAGTCTCTTCCGTAATCTGCCTTATCGTCGCACCGCCTTTACCGATGACATCTCGTATTTTATCAGGGGGTATCTTGAAAGTAACAATCCTCGGTGCATGCTCGGACATCTCTTCTCGGGGCACAGAAATAACTTTGCTCATTTCACCCAGTATGTGTATTCGGCCTGCCTTTGCCTGCCGCAGCGCTTCCGACATAATTTCAGGAGTAATTCCGTCTATTTTTATATCCATCTGAAGCGCAGTTACCCCATCAAGAGTACCTGTGACCTTAAAGTCCATATCCCCCAGATGATCCTCATCGCCTAAAATGTCAGACAATACAACAAATTTGTCACCATCTTTGATTAGTCCCATCGCTATACCAGCGACTGGAGCTTTTGTAGGCACACCTGCATTCATGAGCGCAAGACTTGTGCCACACACAGAGGCCATGGAGCTAGAGCCATTCGATTCGGTAATTTCGGAAACCACTCTCAAAACATAGGGAAAGTCATCTATTGAGGGAAGTACAGCTTGAATACCTCTCTTGGCTAATCGCCCATGCCCAATTTCACGACGCTTAGGGGTACCTACTCGGCCTGTCTCTCCAACACAGAAGGGAGGGAAATTATAATGAAGCATAAAGCTTTCACGCCTTTCACCCTCGATAGCATCAATTATCTGAGAATCTCGAGCCGTACCGAGTGTGGCGACTACGATAGCCTGAGTTTCCCCACGGGTAAACAGGGCCGAACCATGCGTACGAGGCAAAACATCAACTTCCACCGCGATGTTCCTTATTTCATCTTTAGCGCGACCATCAATACGTGGATTACCTTCTAACACGCTACTCCTAACTACCTCATGCTCTAGATCGTACAAAGCGGAAGTTACTTCGCCTGCATCTAAATCATTGCCCTCTACTTCCGTATTTAAAATTTCAGTTTTTAGTGCTGAAAGCATATCTCTTCTAGCTAACTTATCAACAACAGCATATGCCTCACTTACACGCTCCCGGTACTTATCGGAAATAGTAGACACAATTTCGGTATTTTTTTCTGGAGCTGTCCATTCCCATGGGGTTGCTCCGACTTTTTCGGCCAAAGAATTGATCGCATCGATCGCAACTTGCATTTGCTCATGCCCAAAAGTCACTGCGCCTAGCATCACATCCTCACTCAAGCCACTGGCTTCCGACTCAACCATCAATACTGAAGAAGAGGTTCCTGCGACAACCAACTCCAATTCCGAATCATCTAAAGCACTAAAGCTGGGATTTAAAACGTATTCTCCGTTCTTATAGCCTATTCTAGTCGCGCCTATCGGACCAGCAAAAGGCATACCGGAAATGGATAAGGCTGCGGACGCCCCAAGCAAGGCAGGAATATCGGGATCGACTTCGGGATCTAACGAAATAACTTGGCAAATTATCTGCACCTCGTTTTTGAACCCTTTGGGGAATAAAGGACGAATTGGTCTATCAATAAGCCGGCACGTGAGTGTTTCTTTCTCAGTCGGCCGACCTTCTCGCTTAAAAAACCCTCCAGGTATCTTGCCTGCGGCATAGGTTTTCTCTTGGTAATCTACCGTAAGAGGGAAAAAATCTCTGCCAGGATCAGCTGACTTATTACCTACGACTGTAACTAAGACGACGGTATCTCCCATACTAGCCATGATGGACCCCGATGCCTGACGAGCAATCTTGCCTGTCTCTAGGGTGACGCTTGAATTTCCGTATTGAAATGAAACAGCTGATGCCGCCATATTATTTGTACCTATATAGTTAATCTATGATGCATTTCATGTCGACCAGACACGAAAAAAGGAAGTAAAAACCAACGCTCGCTGCTTACTTTCGCAAGCCGAGACGAGAAATTAGTTCGCTATAACGATTTACATCTCTACCCTTCAGATAGGAAAGCATTTTACGTCGGCTGTTGACCATCTTTAGAAGCCCTTGGCGAGAATGATTATCGTGCGCGTGAACTTTAAAATGCTCCGCCAAACTGTCAATTTGCGCTGACAACAAAGCTACCTGAACCTCAGGTGAGCCAGTATCGGTACCTTCTCTCTGATAATCACTTATAATTGCGCTTTTGCGCTCGTTAGACAATGCCATTTAATATTTCCCTAAAGCACTAATATTTAATATTTTATGTAAAATCGGGCCAATTCTAACCGCGTGGATGAACAACAACAACCCATTTATCGTCTAATCGGCATTTAACTGTGCTGATTTATAAATTGAACAGTCTCTTTGGCTTGATTATGGCTCGGTCTATCACCTCGCCCAGACCAAAAAAATTACCTAACTCGTCATAAAGCCGAATACTTTCGCTAATATCAAGTAGCTCACCGAATTCTATTTTCTGCCCAAACTTCAAGGACCTAGTGTCTGCCTTACACAGTTTCACTTTAGGCAGATGCATCAAAGCCTGATCAGTATTCAAAAGCAGACTCTTTAAGCCGCTAGGACCGTCAGCTATTTGGATTTTTTGCAGTTCGTTGGGCGTATGCGACTCCGTTAACTGAAAAGGCCCTGAGGATATTCGCCTCAACTTAGACATATAGGCACCACAATTTAACAATTCACCCAAATCTTCAGCTAACACCCTGATATAGGTACCTTTAGAACAGTGCACACGAACAGAAATCTTTGGAATGTTCATAGTGACCATCTCAAAGCTATATATTTTAACTGGTCTATTCTCACGCTTAACTGCAACGCCTTGCCTAGCAAGGTGATATAGACGCTTTCCATTAACTTTAAGAGCCGAGTGCATCGGGGGAATCTGAAAAATATCCCCAGTTAACTTTGCGATTGCTTCGTTAATTAATTGCTCATCGATCCCACTCGTTGCAGTCGCGCTGGTCTCTTCTCCTTCACAATCGCCTGTCGAAGTAGTCTTTCCGAGCGTAAACTCAGCCTCATAAAGCTTATCGGAATCTAAAAGGAACTGGGAGACCTTGGTGGCTTCTCCGAAGCATACTGGTAGTAGCCCACTCGCTAACAAATCTAAGTTACCCGTGTGCCCAGCTTTTTTAGCCTTGAAAATCTTTTTGACTTCTTGAAGAGTTCGATTTGAAGTTTGTCCCACGGGCTTATCTATGAGAAGGATACCATTAACTGCCCCATGAGCCATATCACCCCCCATGAGCCTCATCTCTAAATCGCATTCCTCGTTTAATCTGAATTCTCAAAAATCAGCTTGTTAATTCGATCGGTTTCTGCAAGTAAGTCATCAACTTTAAATGATAGAATTGGTGTTCGTTTTGATCGCAATTCTTTTGAAAGAATTCCTTGAAGAATATATCCATTCTCATTTAAATAACTCTCCAACGACGTCCATGAGTCTCTATCTGAATAGGCGGTAACCAAAATTGTTGCTTTTTTTAAATCTGGTGAGACATCGACATCGCTCATGGTGACTAGTCCGCCACTGGCTTCAGAAGCCAAGTCAGCTAAAGGCTGCGCTAGAATCCGTTGAATAGCTGCTGCGACACGATCTGTTCTATTATATTCTTTCTGCACGGTTACTCGATGTCACAGATCAAACAGTACGCGCAATTTCGGTTCGCTCATATACTTCGATCTGATCATTAGCCTTCACGTCATTATAGTCCTTTACGCCTATCCCACACTCACTTCCCGATTTGACTTCGTTTACATCTTCTTTAAACCGACGCAATGACTCCAGCTGTCCCTCATATATTACGACACTATCACGCAAAACTCGTATAGGATTGTTTTTCTTAACGGCTCCTTCCTCAACAATACACCCAGCAATAGAACCAAGTTTAGATGATCTGAATACATCTTGTACGCGCGCAACCCCTATGATTTTTTCCCTTACTTCCGGCGATAATAAACCGGAAATTGCGGCTTTTACATCATCAATAACTTCATAAATGATACTATAGTATCGTAGTTCTACCCCTTCTTTTTCCACCAATTGTCGCGCGGTCACGTCCGCCCTGACATTAAACCCAAATATACTCGCGCCTGATGCCATGGCTAGGTTTACGTCGGACTCGCTGATAGCACCTACACCACTCGCTACCACGTCTACTAGAACTTCTTCGTGGCTGAGGCTTTGAAGCGTATCCAAAAGTGCCTCAGCAGACCCCTGCACATCAGCTTTGATTAAAATACGTACAAACCCTTTATCAATACCAGACATCTCGGCAGCCATATTTTCTAATTTCGAACTTTGCTGTCTTGCAAGCTTGTTTTCTTTAGTCTTATTCTCTCTAAAAGTCGCAATCTCTCTAGCTTGCTTCTCATCCTCTACCACCGTCACCATATCACCAGCGTTAGGCGTGCCAGATAGGCCTAACACTTCAACAGCTTGGCTTGGTCCGGCGTTAACGACAGGTTCTCCAGCCGAATTAGTCATAGCTCTAACACGACCAAATTCGCTACCGGCAACTATCACATTGCTCTTTTGTAGCTGCCCTTTTTGCACAAGTACTGTTGCTACGGTGCCTCTACCTTTGTCCAGTCGGGACTCGATCACGACACCTCTAGCTGCTCCATTTTTGGATGCCCGAAGTTCGAGGATCTCTGCCTGCAGAGAGATACCTTCGAGCAAGTCTTCTACGCCATCACCCGTGAGCGCTGAAACGTTTATAAATTGGGTATCCCCTCCCCAGTCATCTGGAATAACTTCAAGATTTGCCAATTCTTGTTTAACTCTATCGGGCTGAGATTCAGCTTTATCCATCTTATTAACCGCTACGATCAGGGGTACATCCGCCGCCTTCGCGTGTTTTACAGCTTCCTCGGTCTGAGGCATTACTCCATCATCCCCGGCCACTACTAAGACAACAATATCTGTAGCTTGCGCACCTCTGGCCCGCATTGACGTAAAGGCAGCATGCCCTGGGGTATCTAGAAATGTAATCGAACCTTGAGAAGTATCCACATCATAGGCGCCTATGTGTTGGGTAATGCCGCCAGCCTCACCCGACGCGACTTTAGTACTTCTAATATAATCTAGAAGCGAAGTTTTACCATGGTCAACATGCCCCATAATAGTAACGACTGGAGCTCTTTCTTCCTTTTCCTCATCCTCAGTGTCGTCCTGAATATCATCTAAATTCTCAATAGGATCAGAGTCAATGAGCTTTGCCTCATGCCCCATTTCTTCAATGACCACAAGTGCAGTTGCTTGGTCAAGAACTTGATTGATGGTGACGAGACTACCTAAGTTCATCATAGTTTTTATCACTTCACCCGCCTTGACGGACATCTGTTGAGCGAGCTCGGCAACTGTAATAGTGTCGGACAGGTTTACTTCTCGAACAACCGGTTCTGTTGGCTTTTCAAAACCGTGCTTGCCAGTGGCGTTCGCTAAAACTTTACGAGACACAGGCTTTTTCTTGCGCCGCCTGCCCGACTTATCACTCGCGACATGAAGCTCTCTGCGGCTTATATTCTTATTTTTTTCTCGCTCTTCTCGCTCTCTAGCTCTACTTTTTCCACTTTTTTTCTTATCTGGCAAAGGGGCATCATCCACGGAAACGACGGGAGGAGTAGCATCCTGTTTGGATGCTCTTTCAGCGGCAATATCCGCTTTCCGCTTCGCCTCCGCCTCCGCCTGTCGTTCGGCCTCAAATTTCGCAGCCTCTTCGGCCCTAAGCTTAGCTTCAGCCTCCGCGATAATTTCAGCATCTTTCAAAGCCTTCTCTTCAGAAAGTCTCGCCGCTTCCATTTTTTGCTTTAGCGCTTCAGCTTCTGCCTCTTGTTGCTCGTTTTGCTCGTCTGCTACCAAAGCCCTCTTCACATAAGTCCGCTTCTTCCTGACCTCCACGCTTACTGTTTTAGCAGAGCCTGGGGCTGATCCGCGAGCTCTGAGTCTACTACTTCTCTCCGGAGCTACTTTCAGTTCACTCACGGTCTTACGCTTCAAGGTAATTTTACTAGGCTCAGCCGAGCCTTTGTCTTTGCCGTGAGCTTTACGGAGGTAGGACAACAGTGTACTTTTTTCTTCGTCGGAGATAGTATCGTCAGGGCCTTTAGCCTCTATGCCAGCCTGACCAAGTTGCTGCACTAACTTATCTACAGAAATCCCAACCACATCTGCGAATTGCCGCACAGTTACATCAAGCATCTGATTGTACCTCGCCGTCTGCGAACCAAGGCTCTCGTGCTTTCATTATTAACCTAGCAGCCTTATCAGGATCTATAGCGTCAATTTCTAGAAGTTCGTCAACAGCCATTTCAGCAAGATCATCCATAGTAATCACACCTGCAGTTGCAAGCCGGAATGCCAAATCTTCATCCATCCCTTCCATTTGCAACAAGTCCTCAGCGGGACGTGCATCCCCAATAGCTTCTTCGTTCACGATAGCACGAGTTAGGAGTAGATCTTTCGCCCGCTGCCGCAATTCGCTTACCAATGTTTCATCGAACTCCTCTATATCATGCATTTCTTGCTCAGGTACGTACGCCACCTCTTCAACTGATGTAAAGCCTTCTTGAACAAGAATAACTGCCACTTCCTCATCGACATCGAGATAAGTCATAAACATTTTTTGATGCTTGACAACTTCTTCCTCATTCTTGAGCTCCGCCTCAGTCTCAGTCATCACATTAAGCTCCCAACCTGTTAGTTGGCTTGCTAGCCTGACATTTTGACCATTACGACCTATCGCTTGCGACAATTGATCTTCGACTACAGCCACATTCATTGTCCGACTATCCTCGTCGACCAGTATGGACACCACTTCCGCAGGAGACATGGCATTCATAACAAATTGCGCAGGATTATCGTCCCATAAAATGATATCGACTCGTTCGCCCCCTATTTCATTGGATACAGCCTGTACTCGAGAACCACGCATACCGACGCAAGCTCCTACTGGGTCAATCCGTTGATCTTTACTCCTTACTGCGATCTTCGCTCGCATACCAGGATCCCTAGCAGCTTCTAGGAGCTCTATAACCCCCTCACCAACTTCAGGTACTTCGATCTTAAATAATTCAATCAATAAATTTTTATCAGTTCTACTAATAAATAGCTGGGGGCCTCGTTTCTCAGAACGAACTTCACTTAGATATCCTCGCACTCGGTCACCAGTTCTAACTAACTCTTTAGGAATCAGGTCTTCCCTTGTGATGACAGCTTCGGCGCTCCCACCCAAGTCGAGATAAACATTACCTCTTTCAACACGCTTGACTACGCCCATAACAAGCTCGCCAACTCGATCCTTATAGGCTTCATAGACCTGAACACGCTCGGCCTCCCGTACCTTTTGCACAATAACTTGCTTGGCCGTTTGAGCTGCAATCCTGCCAAATTCAGCCGCTTCCAGAGGTTCTTCTATGAATTGTCCATCTGCTAAGTCGGGGTTTTCTCCTATATTATCTTTTAGCCATACTTGACTATCAGGATAAGGTAAAGCACCTACAGCGAGCATGTCGGCCGCTAGCTTTGCCTCTTCATAATTTTCATCCTGAAGGTCCAGAACTATTTCCCGATCTTCTGCAACAACCTCCCATCGCCTGAACGCTTTGTACGCTCCGGTTGTACGGTCGATTTCCACCCTACAATCAATATCCTCCGGGTATCGTTTCACGGTAGCTGTGGCTAATGCAGCTTCTAGCGCTTCGAAAATTGTTTCTTTAGGGACTCCCTTCTCATTGGAGACCATATCAACAACTGTGAGTATTTCTTTATTCATAACCTAACGTAGCCTATCTTTTTGTCTATCTTTGTTTGTCGCTGAAGTCATAACTAGTATCTGTCAAGTGAGAACGTTCAATTTCAATAAACGGGACATGTATGTCCCCCTCCTCAATTTGTATCAAAATTGAGTCCTCTGTCACTTCTTTCAAAACTCCAGTTATTCGACGCCGTCCTTCAATGAGGTTCCCCAGTCTTACCTTGACTTTCTCACCTAGATATTTCGCATGCTGTGCCAGAGTGAACAAAGGCCTGTCGATCCCGGGGGAAGAAACTTCAAGAACATAATCCCCACTAATTATGCCTTCTACGTCCATTACGTCACTAATCTGTCTACTAACGGTCTCACAGTCACGCGCCGAAATTCCGTTCTCACTATCTATAAAGACCCTAACTAATTGTCCGCCGTCTGTTCTACCCCGCTCTATACCAAGCAGTTCGTAGCCCAACCCAATGACCGCAGGTTCTATTGATAAATGCAACGCATCTTGCAAATTCTTTCTCCACTAAAACAAAAAAGCCCCGAAAACCCGGGGCCTTTAAAACTATGGTAGCGGGGGCAGGATTTGAACCTGCGACCTTCGGGTTATGAGCCCGACGAGCTGCCAGACTGCTCCACCCCGCAACTGTGAGGAGGAAGTTTAATGATACTACACCAAGACTTCAAGGACTATCTGTCGCTGCAAGGAATAAAACTAAGGTTCACTATGCTCTTATCATAGGCTTCGACAAGACCTAGCAATGCACATCGAATGGCATTACGTCTCACAAAATATTGTGCCTTCGACAAAAATCACCGGTTAGTTCAGCGATTAGTTCAGGTTCCTCGAACATCGGGTAATGCCCAACATTGGGAATATGAACGCATTCGCCTACCGGTAGAGCGGCGGCCGACTCTTCCACCAACTCCTTAGGCACCCAGAAGTCATCTTCTCCTCTTATGATAAGCATTGGACATTTCACCGACTTCAATTCATTCAACACATCATGTTGAGACCAGCCCTCCAAATCGCCCACAGCACTTAATTGCGCATTTTTATGTTGCCAACGAAGTTCATTGATTTTCTCTAACGGAGTATTTCTGCCCAGTGACTCTATGGCAGCTCTTTCCATCATATCTTGCCAACCTGGAGCCCAAGCAGGATGCATTTTAGAGCTAGGGCAAGGAAAAGTTGGCGACCTCGCCAGACCTTCCATGGGTATTCCAGCCGACATTTCGACCGAGTGATTTGCTGCGAGATCAAAAGTTATATCGCCTCCTATTGAACAACCTGTAATAACAGGCGAGCTTAATCCTAAAGCCTTGACAAATTCATAAACAAATTCAGCATGCTCATGAATACTTCTATTTTGTGTCCAATCAGACGGATAGGTCTTAGAATGCCCTGGCAAATCAAGTGCAAATGCACGAAAACCTTGCTGCGCGTACATAGGCAGAATATATCTGTATTCTAGAGAACTCGCTCCAGCAGTATGAATACACACAAGGGGCTTGCCTGAGCCTATTTCATCATAAAATGTCCTGGTGCCACAAACATCTATATAGTGACCATTAATTAATTCTGGTTTCGTCACGATTCACCCTCCTCCCTTTGCCCTTTGTTGAATAGTCACTACCTTTCTCAAGGTATAGGCCAATTCAAAAACCGCTTCTGTTAATCTCCCTGCTTCGAGGAGATTTCCCTGAATAGAAATCTCACTGGTCATTTCTCCGAGCCTGCTGAGCTCAGGGTCGTCAGAGAAATCTCTCTTCCCAGGAAAAGTCAAGTCAGCCCAGCGTCGCTCCCCACTAAACAAATACGCCCATGACTTTTCGACGCCAGTTATCTTAAAGGTATACCCGAAAACAGAAGGCTCGGTGGCAAAATCAATCACTGAGCCCTTATAAATTTTTAACCACAGCAGACTGTCTCCAATCTCAAGCTGTACACTGCCGTCAAAAGCTTGAGTTTGAGTAGAAAATTCAGGATTTTTATTCAACTCTTGAATAAAATTTTTACATATTACGGTGTCTGCGAAGATTGACATCCAAATTCCTCAAGTCTAAAAAGTTAAATTATACAAAACATTTTTAGCGTGAACCAATTCATCTGGGACTAGAAATACTTGAGAGTGACTACTAAAAATACTTCCCGTTCGTGGCCTCCAGCTTATGGGTTATCAGTCTGATCAACTCTCTGTTTAAATTTCGTTCTCTAGCATTATTGAGAGACAAACTTGACGCTCGCTGAGCCTGCGCTAGCGCCTGCTCGTAATCCCCTGTCTGATGGTAACAATAGGCTAACTGTCGCCATATCGAAGCGTCCCCCGGCACAATCTTTAGAGCGCGCTCGAGTGCAGACTTTGCTTTTTCCCAATCTTTTTTTGAAACTGCTTGGTTCGCCAACACTGACAAACTAGCCACGGCTGGATTATTAAGCAGCGCGATTCCTTCGCTCTTACTATTTAACCCAGATTTGGATTCAGAACTGAAGAGCTCCACTGAAAGCTCTAAAGGCTCAGCATCAGAGCGATTGGTGCCGACCTCCTCGTAAGTAACAGCAGGTCTTTCCGGAGAGGTTTTTTTCGGGTTCACATATGGAATATGCATGCTACAACTGGCCACCAATAGCGCCAAAGTGCAGGTTGCCAGCAGTTTACAACACCCAAAAGAAGATTCGTTTTCCCTCATACTTTAAGTATAGCAATCTAGATAGAGCGCCTACTATAACTTCAGTCAAAAAAATTCTTAAATCGATCGAACATAGTTCGTTTAACTTTCTGTCTTGACGAAGAGACAGGAGAGAAGACACCTTCCGAAACAGCTGAGTCACAGTCGCCAACCTCGCGTATCCAAGAGTCACTGTGCAACGGCACGAGCTCGCCGTTAGAACAATTTGCAGGAATCTTTGAGAAAGAAAGCAAATCGATGTTTGATAAATTAATTTTGCTACTGTATCTGTTGACTACTGGCTTTAAAACAGTACCCTCCATAATCGCAGCCCAAACAGGAAGTGCACCGCTACCGCCGGTTAGTCCAGTACTAGAATTATCATCACGCCCTACCCACGTTACTCCTAACTTATCGCTTCCAAAGCCCACAAACCAACTATCTCGGTTATCATTTGAGGTTCCTGTCTTTCCAGCTAGAGGTTGAGCGTTTGGGAGACTCGTTTGCAACGAGCGTGCAGTTCCAATCGACGCCACTCGCATGAGAGCGTGCCTTATTAAGTTCGCCGTTTCAACCTCCATGACTTTTTGCATTTCGAGACCGTACCTAGTAATTTCTTGATCCGATTTTGTGGTGACATTTTTTATACTTTGAAGCGGTACTCTAAAGCCATCGTTAGCTAGTGGCGTATAAAGCTCTGTAAGTTTTAACGGAGACATTTCAACCGAACCAAGCAATAAAGATGGGACTGCTGAAAAGTTCCTTTCTACTCCCAAACTGATCAAGTAATCACGAATCTGCTCTAGCCCTAACTCAAAGCCCAAGGCGATCGCCGATAGGTTTAGCGACTTAGTAAGCGCCTCAAGAATCGTCACGGTTCCGTATTCCTTTCCGTCATAGTTTTTTGGTGACCAAATCACTCCTTTAGGATCTGTCCATTGAATTTTTCGATCGTTTAAAAGAGATACTAAAGAATATTTAGTGGGCTGACCTAAAGCATATGCATATACAAAGGGCTTAATAACCGACCCTATAGGCCTGATCGCATCTGTTGCCCGATTAAATCCGTCAGTCCGCGGATTCCGATCTCCAACCAACACTAATATTTCACCATTCCTAGGGTCAACAACTACCGCAGCAGCTTGAAAATCTCTCTTGGAGCGATCTGCTTCTATGGCCTGAATCGTCTCAGGCAACACTTTCTCAGCATGTGCTTGAAGATGCCAATCAAGCGTTGTAAAGATGCGGAGTCCAGACTCATTCAAATCTTTATAAGAATAGTCCCGTTGCAATTGTCGCTGCACAAGATTCATAAAGGCAGGGTGCTTTTTTTTCGAAAGATTTCGGACTTGAGACAGCACAATCGCTTGATTTTTATAATCTTGGGCCTGACGCGCACTTATTAATCCTGCTGACGTCATGACATCAATAACTACGTTTCGTCGTTTTAAAGAATCTCTTGGGTGACGGCGTGGATCGTAAATTGAAGGTCCTTTTACCATCCCTACTAACATAGCAATTTCAGGGACACTAATCTCGTCGAGCGGTTTACCAAAATAGAATAAGGAGGCTAAACCAAAACCATGGATCGCTCTGTTACCATCCTGACCCAAAAAAACTTCATTGGAATACACTTCTAAAATATCTTCCTTACTATGACGAAATTCCAACGAAAGTGCCATTAGAATCTCTGTAAATTTTCTTTTTAGGGTCCGCTCAGAGCTCAGGTAAAAATTCTTCACTAGCTGTTGTGTCAGAGTACTAGCGCCTTGCATATAACGCTTAGCATGAAAGTTGTTGACTGCAGCTCTGAAGATAGCGGAAAAGTCTATACCGTTATGAAGAAAAAACTTTTGATCTTCTACCGCTATTAGTATGTCAACAAAATCCTGTGGCAGAGAATCAAAAGACAAAAGCTCGCGGTCTTCAAACCTCCGGGGATGTAGTTTTCCGATTAACACAGGATCTAGTCTCATTAATGGAATAGATTGATCGCCCTTATCGCCTGAAATGAGAGCTACCCGATTATTTATTATCTTTACAGAAACGGTACGGGGTGGTTCGGGCACGTCCCAATAAGAAAAGCCACGGGTAAATATCTCTATTGAATCTCCGCGCACAGAGTATTGCCCGTGCTTTTGGATTTGATTTGTCTGCAAGTATCCAAGTTGGACCAGTTCAGCAAGAAGACGTGCAGCAGAGAGCTCTTGCCCTACATATAGCTCAAGAGGGCGAGCATATACCTTAGCGGGGAGCGACCAGCGACTAGTCTCAAAAGTATCAGCCACTTTCCTGTCTAACCAAGCCCAATATAAAGCAACCAAAAGTGTTGCAACGAATATCGCTATTAATATACCTGCGATTAAAACTCTTCTTCCAGGAAGAATATTCAAATCTCGCCTACCGAGCAGAGCTTATTATTAAACAAAATTGAAACACTGTGATGTCAACCCCAAAGCGAGTATAAATAAGCGAACCCACGAAGTGTAACCGATTAATAACGGTTTTATTATTACAGAAGTGTAACCGATTAATAATGACTTTATTAGTACACTGAAATTTTAAAATATCTGGCTGGATGTAGAGGACGAATAGCTACTTATGTAATCCAAACGCGCCGATTTAAAAGAAAGGCAGCTCAGGCTGAGAAAGCGCCATTAGGCCCTTCACAACCAGAACTGCCACAAATCGATTACTTGTTAACGCCGTCGACTTGGTTTTTTCTTAGCTACTTTTTTCTTAGCTACTTTTTTCTTAGCTACTTTTTTCTTAGCTACTTTTTTCTTAGCTACTTTTTTCTTAGCTACTTTTTTCTTGGCTACTTTTTTCTTAGCAACCTTTTTCTTAGCAACCTTTTTCTTAGCAACCTTTTTCTTAGCAACCTTTTTCTTAGCTACTTTTTTCTTAGCAACCTTTTTCTTAGCAACCTTTTTCTTAGCAACCTTTTTCTTAGCTACTTTTTTCTTAGCAACTACTTTTTTCTTAGCAACTACTTTTTTCTTAGCTGCTACTTTCTTCTTAGCCACTACTTTTTTCTTAGCAACTTTTTTCTTAGCTACTTTTTTCTTGGCTTTAGCCATACTAGAACTCTCCCATCGAGTTAATTAAGTTATTACTGGTACCTGCAACGTTTATATACAACACTACAAGATAATCTGCAAATAAATAAGTGATTAATTTTACAAATAAGTAGCGATAAATTTTCTATTAAGTCTATTATTAACAACTCAAAAACATTCGAAAATTCGTTCGCGGATTTGATCGACCGACCCAACTCCGTCTATTTTAGAGCAAGTTAGCTTAGAATCTCCGTTTGCAGCATCGAGATAAAATTTAATGAGAGGCTTAGTCTGTTCATGATACACAGCCAGTCTATGTCTTATGGTCTCTTCTTTATCGTCGTCACGCTGAATAAGTATATCTCCACTGACATCATCAACGCCATTTTCAATTGGAGGGTTATACTTAATGTGATAAGTTCGCCCCGATTCGGGATGAACTCTTCGACCCGAGAGTCTGTCAACTATCTCGTCATCATTTACTGAAATTTCGATCACCTTATCAATACCCAAACCGAGTTCCATTAAACCTTCTGCCTGTGGAATTGTTCTAGGGAAACCATCGAACAAAAAACCATTTCGACAGTCTGGTAACATTGTTCTTTCACGAACTAAATCTAGAATCAACTCATCCGACACTAAACCCCCACTATTCATCACATCCTTTGCAGTAATGCCTAGCTCAGAGCCGGCCGCCACAGCGGCCCGCAGCATGTCTCCTGTAGAAATTTTTGGAATGCCAAAATGCTCGCAGAGAAAATCAGCTTGGGTACCTTTGCCCGCCCCGGGGCCCCCCAACAGAATTATTCGCATAGTCATTCCTCTCCTTTTTCTATAATTTAAATTAACAGCGTTTTAGTCGACATGATAGAGCGCTCAAAATAGTATTGTACCTACTTTATAAACACGATCTGGCTTTTTTTTGTATACTTGATCCAGACTTAGCATAGTTAACTAGAAAATAATTCTAGCAATCTTAAATTTTCCCTAAGAAATAAAGTTTCGAAGATATTAAAATGAATGCACTTGTAGTCGATCCTAACAGCAGCAATACAATCACGTCTTACGGCCCTGGATGGATTAAGATCACGCAGAGCAAGATTGACAAGCCTTGTGTAGTAACACGTACGACGCTTAGTGTGGACTCTCTGCCTAGTAACATCATGGATTTAAACATTCAGAATATGGAGCCTATTGTTTCATTGAATCCTGAGGTGGTGATCATTGGCACGGGTAAGAAGCAATTATTTTTAGATAAAAAGATCAGTTCAACCCTGACCAATCGGCGGATTGGTGTTGAATACATGGATACAGCCGCGGCTTGCCGCTCCTTCAACATACTTTTAGCAGAAGAACGATCGGTCCTAGGAATCTTCTACATGATCGTATAGCGGTTTACGATCGGTGTCCGAACAGATTAAGCATCATAGTGCAGGCAGGTAGGTCCTCGGATCTGCCGGTAGTCCTCTTACACGAATTTCAAAATGTAACAAGCTCTCTCCTGAAGCAGACTCGCCCATCAAAGCGATTTCCGCGCCAATTTTTACACGATCCCCTTCCACCACTAGTCGGCGACTGTTATGAGCATAAGCACTCATTATTTCATCGTCGTGCTTAATGATTATTAATTCCCCATATGCTTTTAAATTGGAACCGCTATACACAACCAGTCCATCAGCCGCTGCGCTAACAGTATCACCAACCCTTCCGCGATAACGCACGCTTTTGCCAATCAATTGTCGGTTACGCCCGCTAGACGCTGTGTGAGGATGAACCCACTGTAAGGAGCGGTTCCCTACTCTATCCACGCCAGAGACGAGGCCTGGGTTCTTCGCGGATTTCGTATGAGGCGGCACTAGCCTCAAGGTTTTAGCCCTTAAAATCAGATCGGGATTCACAATTTTATTCCAACGAGCTAGCTGCGTAGGATCTAAGTCATACCTCCAAGCAATCCCGTATAGTGTGTCACCTTCTAAAACTTTGTGCAGGTGTTCCTTGGCCGAAGCATCCCGAACATTTGGAATTTCGTTCTGTTTTAGAAATAACAAGGGCTCTAGCGCGGGGACTATCTCTATTTTCCTGACCGGCGCAGGCTTAGTTGGTTTAGCGCAACCCGATACTAAAAGCAAAACCATAATTGTTAAGGCAGAAAGAAATATTTCTTTACCTACTGAGAGTGACTTCACTATCTGAGACCATCAAGTAATGGGACAAAACTAACCTGCTCAAGACACTCTTCTTCGACACCTTTTGCTGTTTTAACATACAGACGCAGTTCTTGTTTTCCTGATCTGCCAACAGGAATAACTAGCCGCCCACCGAGAGACAATTGACCAATTAACTTAGACGGTAGCGATACCGGAGCTGCCGCTACTAGTATCGCGTCATAACTAGCATTTGCGGCCCACCCTTCAAATCCATCACCATGTTTGAGCCTTGTATTGAAGATCTTAAGTGCCCGCAAACGCTTATCCGTCCTGACGAATAGACCCTTGACTCTTTCTACACCGAAGACCAACCGCGACACTTGTGCTAGTACTGCGGTTTGGTAGCCACATCCACTGCCAATTTCAAGCACTTTTTTCATTGAACCGCTGTCATATAGAGCTTCGGTCATCAAAGCAACGGTATAAGGCTGAGAAATAGTCTGGCCGTACCCAATTGGCAACGCTGTGTTCTCATAAGCTCGAGACGCTAATGCTTCATCGACGAATAGATGCCTTGGGACAGTCCTGATAACTTCTAAAACTTTCTCCGACTTAATTCCCATTTCCCGCAAAGAATCGACCAACCGATTACGGGAACGCTGCGATGTCATTCCGATCCCGTCGACTTCACTCACCGGTACTACTCCTTTAGCAAGGGGTTAGTTATAATTAATCAAGAATTCTAGTAGCGCTTTCTGCGCATGAAGACGATTTCCTGCCTCAGCCCAAACCACAGACGAGTTTCCCTCGATGACTTGTTGTGTCACTTCCTCGCCTCTATGCGCAGGCAGACAATGCATAAACAGCGCGTCCTCCCTTGCAAGACTCATAAGCTTTTCATCAACCTGATAAGGCTTAAACACCGACAGTCTGCGCTCCGCCTCGTCTTCCTGCCCCATACTCGCCCAGACATCTGTGACTACCAGATCAGCGCCTTCGACTGCGTCCTTAGCTGAGCTAGTCTTCTTGACCCATTCTCCACTAAGATCTGTTTCGTAACCCGAAGGTGACGCAATGATAAGTTCAAAGCCCATCAGAGTAGAAGCGTTTATATATGAGTTACACATGTTATTCCCATCACCAACCCAAGCTACTTTTTTACCTTTAATATCACCTCGAAGCTCAAACCAGGTTAGCAGATCTGCTAAAACTTGACATGGGTGAAAATCATTAGTCAAACCATTAATTATTGGTACCGAGGCATAATCAGCGTAGGTGTTTAGGATTTCATGCTCGAAAGTTCTCACCATAATAGCATCAGTCATTTCAGAAAGTACTCGAGCAGTATCCTCCGGCGGTTCGCCACGACCTAACTGAGATTCCGAAGACGAAAGAAATATAGCGTTACCGCCTGATTCAGCCATAGCCGCCTCAAAAGAAACGCGAGTCCGAGTCGAAGATTTTTCAAAGATCATCGCTAGCGTTTTGTTTTCTAAAATTGGCGAACGCTGCCCACGCTCCCTACGAGCCTTGAGCTCGATAGCCCGCTCGATAATTAATATAACTTCATCTCGCTTTAAATCGTCTAACCTAAGGAAATGTCTAGTAAGTCCGCTCACTCGTAGTCCACCATGTTTAATCCAACAAATCAAAAATTGAAGCGGAAACTTTTTCAACAATTTCCGTTGCCTGATCGTCACTAATGATAAGAGGTGGAAGCAGGCGAACAACGTTCTGTGCAGCTACGTTTATTAAAACACCATTCGCGGAACAGATCTCAACCAACTCCCCGCAAGGACGATCTAATTCTATGCCAACCATTAGTCCCTTTCCTCTTACTTCTAATACTTCATCCCGACTCGCGAGCTTTTTTTGGAAAGCGGTTACAAAAAATTTACCCAATAATCTGGACCGTTCTAAAAGATTTTTCTCACTCACAACGTCCAATACCGCAAGCGCTGCACTACACGCCAAAGGATTGCCACCAAAAGTAGACCCATGTGTTCCCGGACTTAATATGGTGCTTGCAATCCCTCGCGCTAGACACGCGCCAATCGGGACACCATTTCCAAGTGCTTTAGCAGAAGTGACCACGTCAGGCAAAATGTCTTCATGCTGGTAAGCAAACCACTCCCCAGTTCGCCCGATACCTGATTGCACTTCGTCTACAATTAAAAGTACATCTTTCACATCACATAGGCGTCTCAAATCGCGAAGATAATTATCATTAGGCACTACAACGCCTCCCTCTCCTTGAATTGGCTCTACCATCACGGCAACACATTCAGAATCTTGCAAGGCATCAGCCACCACCTCGATATCGTTATAGTTGACGTGCTTAAACCCAGATACTAAAGGCTCAAAACCTTCATGAACTTTTGAGTTCCCTGTAGCACTAAGGGTCGCCATTGTACGTCCGTGGAAACTCCCATTCATAGTTACAATAGATGGGCACGCAATACCTTTAGCATGCCCGTATTTTCTAGCGATTTTTATCGCAGCTTCATTAGCCTCGGCTCCGGAGTTACAGAAAAACGCATTTTCCATGCCCGCAATATTGGTTAGTCGATCCGATAAGTTCTCTTGGAGTTTTATACGGTAGAGATTAGATGTATGAAGCAACGTCATAGCCTGCTTCGAAATAGCTGCCCCTACTTTTGGATTTGCGTGTCCTAATGAACAAACAGCGATACCTGACAAGGCATCAAGATATTGCTCCTCATCAGCGGTGTATAAATACGCGCCCTCGCCTCGGCTAAACTGTATTTCGGCCCTACCGTAGTTGGCCATTAACGTTGTAACTTCATTTTCCATTATAAAAACATCCCATAGACACGAACCTGCGCTTATATCTAGCACCAACGATACCGCTTTTGACATTCAACTTTATATTCTATAGCAATAACGAGCAAACTGTGCATTTAAACTCCTATTGATATTGTGTATCGTTAAACCAGATAGATTAACTAGAGGGTATAATGAATCCAGTGCAATTGAGTCTTTTCGTGAGCGAATCCACGGCGATATGCAGAGAAATGGGGATAACGCTAAAACGGGTTGCACTATCACCCAATATTGCCGATCGACTCGATTTCTCATGTGCACTCTTCAGTCGCGAAGGCGAATTGCTCGCACAAGCTGCTCATATACCCGTACATCTAGGAAGTATGGCCTATGCCATGAAAGACTTAGTCTCTCTGTTCGATTGGGCGCCCCATGATTCTGTGATTGTTAACGACCCATATCTCGGAGGTACCCATTTACCTGATATAACTATCATTACACCCATATTTTTCGGTGACACGCTGTCCGCGTTTTGTGCAAGTCGCGCTCATCATGCGGACATAGGCGGTGATACGCCAGGCTCAATGCCTTTAGCATCAAACTTAAGCGCGGAAGGACTAATAATAGCACCCCAATATATCTGTCGAAATAAAAAACTAGAATCCAAAACCTTAGAACTACTAAATAGAAACCTACGGACTCCAGATCGAACTTTGGTCGACATTTTGTCTCAAATAAGTGCGAACGAAACTGGCGTAAAGCGAACACAAAGGTTGATAGATAAGTATGGAATAGATAGTTTCTTTAATGCCACACGTGAGATGAGTGAATATTCAGAGCTCTTAGCTCGAAGAACTATCAAGTTAATTCCCGATGGTGTTTATTCTGCCTCAGATATTATGGATGGCGACGGGTTAGGCAATAACACTATAACGATTTCAGCCTCTATCACCATTGATGGTGAGTGTGCAAAAGTGAATTTCAGAGGAACAGCCCAATCTGTTTCAGGTAACATTAATTGCCCCGTTTCCGTCACCGCGGCTGCGGTTTACTATGTATTTTACTCACTGATGCCGCGTGACACACCTGCATGCCATGGTTCTCTCAAACCAATAGCCATCGAGGCACCAAGAGGCTGCTTAGTTAACGCGATAGCGCCATCAGCCTGCGCGGCCGGAAATGTCGAGACTAGTCAGCGTATAGTCGATGTATTGTTGCTCGCTCTAAGCGACGCTATACCCGATAGAATTCCTGCTTCTAGCCAAGGTACCATGAATAATCTAGCTATGGGAAACCAGTATTGGGGTTATTACGAAACGATAGGCGGCGGGACCGGAGGGCATTCAGCGGGCGACGGACTAAGTGGTGTGCAAAGTCATATGACTAATACGTTAAACACACCGGTAGAGATTTTTGAAAAAAATTTCCCAGTCATGGTGCAAAGCTATTCAATCAGACGTAATTCGCTTGGTCGAGGGCAAACCAATGGTGGGAATGGGTTAGTTAGAGAATACCGCTTCGAGGAACCTGCACAGGTTACTATCTTAAGCGAGCGAAGACAAAACTGTCCTCCCGGTCACCATGGGGGTGGTAACGGTTCTCACGGGCAAAATAGTTTAAACGGGAAAGTGATTCCGGGTAAAGCAACTTTCCAAGTTAAAAAGTTAGATATTTTGAAGCTCGAAACACCTGGTGGCGCAGGTTGGGGCCGAGTGTTAAAAACAAAAAACTAATTTCTTTTCACTTGCCAAACATATAATATGCGTGTTCTATTTTACAATCTATAATGGACACTAAACCATGGAAACTATGGAAAAAATCAAAAATATTGTAGAGACCAACCCAGTTGTCTTATTCATGAAAGGTAGTCCGCAATTCCCGCAATGTGGGTTTTCTGCGAGAACTGTAGATGCACTGAAAGCTTGTGATGCCGAATTTCATTCAGTCGATGTCTATGCTGAACCAGAAATCAGACAGGTTCTACCGCAATACTCTGAATGGCCAACTTTTCCTCAACTTTTCATTAATGGTGAGCTCATTGGCGGATGTGATATTGTAATGAGTATGTTTCAAAATGGTGACCTAAAGCAGTCACTCGCGGATGCGGTCGGCGCTTAGGCTCTCTCGCACAAGTCGTTGAAACTAGTGGCAGTCAATAACTGTCTCGCGAACAATTATCTTCAAAGCCTAATCGGCCTGTGAATTTCCCCATATCGGGGCAACCCCCATGCTCGATAATGTTTTCGCGTGGTCTTTAAGTTCGTTGTCTGATACAGCAACAACGACCAAATTAGCTTCATTTATAGCTTTTTGCGCAACTAATGAGACGATGTTTTGATTTGTTTGCTCGCTACTTTCAAGGTCTAAAGATTCCTGGCCCCCAGTCATAGCCAAGTAGACTTCCGCCAAAAGTTCTGCATCTAATAAAGCGCCATGCAGCTCCCTATGACTATTTGCGACGTCATATCGTTTGCACAAAGCATCCAAGCTATTTCTTTGGCCTGGATGGAGCTTTCTCGCGTAGTTTAAGGTATCTAACACACTGCAGTAATTCTCAATAGCACCCCATTTGGAATCAATTCTCTCAAGTTCCATATTAATAAACCCTAAGTCAAACGGCGCATTATGTATTATTAATTCAGCTCCGTTAACGAACTCCATGAAATCATCGACGATCCCGACAAATTCTGGCCTTCCCAAAAGGTCTTTAGCAGTCAACCCGTGTACCTCAGAGGCCCCCTCATCCACATCTCTTTTCGGATCAAGAAATTGTTGGTAGTGCCGACCGGTAAGGCGTCTATGCGAAATTTCTACGCAACCGATCTCAATTATACGATGACCACCTTGTGGTTCTAGCCCGGTAGTCTCGGTATCTAATACCACTTGTCTCATAAATACGATTCCAAAAAGTTATACTTCATTAAGGGCTTCGTCTATTGCTTCATTGGCCAGTTGATCCGCTAATTCATTCCCTATGTCTCCCGAGTGTCCCCGCACCCACTTCCACTCAACTTCATGTCTCGCGGACATCTCGTCTAGGTCCTTCCACAAATCGACATTTTTTACCGCTTTTCTGGTCGACGTCCGCCAACTTTTTGCCTTCCAGCCCGCAATCCATTCTGTGATCCCGTTTTTCACATAGGTAGAGTCTGTGAACAACTCTACATTCGCGGACGTTTTAATAGCTGCTAGCGCCATGATTGCGGCAGTAAGCTCCATCCGATTGTTTGTCGTGTTGGGTTCAAATCCTTTTAACGTCTTTTCATGACCACTATTAGTAAGCACCGCCCCCCAACCGCCTGGACCAGGATTACCGCGACAAGCTCCGTCCGTATAGACGGTAATTTTATTTTTTTTGACCATGAAAAAAGTATAGCTCTAGCAAACACGACTTGCTAGTCTAAATATGCATCGTTGACTCTATCCCAATCATAATGAAATGGCCTACAATCACCAGAACAAAAAAATTTTAAATAATCATGCCTATTGCTCCAGCGCAGTGGGACATCTAAAGCGAGATAGAATGCTAAAACTAGTTTTTAATTTTTTCTGGTTCTTTACGATATATGGGACAACAATATCCGCGCAGGAGCCTGGTGGAATCGGTGCTTTAGAACAAAGGTCAAAAACCACCTCAAATGAGATCATTGAAAAAGCCAAGCCAGAACCAGATCTATGGCGAGACATAGCTCGAGAATTCACTCTTTCGACTCGATATGCTGGCAAGCCAATCAATCCACTTGATCATTTTATCGGTCCCTTAAAACACATCACTCTCGCTAGCCAGAGAGCTACTCCCTATCTTGCTCATATAAACAAGGAAATACAAAAACGTGGCCTCCCCGCAGAAATAGCCCTCATTCCAATCATTGAAAGTGGTTATAAGCCGCATGCGACATCGTCTTCTGGTGCAGCGGGATTGTGGCAATTAATGCCTGCAACAGCTAACCGCTTTGGACTTCATCAGTCGAAATGGTATGACGGCAGGCGAGATATAATTGCTAGTACCAGAGCCGCTTTAGACTATTTTGAAGAGTTGAGAGATCGTTTTCGCGGAGACTGGAAGCTAATTTTTGCCGCCTACCATTCAGGCGAACGCACTATTGAAAGAGCGATCGAGTTGAATTTGCAGCAAGGTTTGAGCACAGACTTCTATTCGCTTAGACTTCCAAAACTCACGGAGGCTTATGTGCCTAAACTATTGGCTGTGACCGAGATTATCGCGAATCCGCAAGCTTTCGGCTTGGAACTTGCCAAAATAAGCAACAGCGAGCCATTCGAGGAAATAAATGTAGGTGTGGGCCTTGACTTAAACAGAATTTTAATTTGGACCGACTTAGACGAAAAGACATTCGATATTCTCAATCCTGCCCATCTAAAAAAGCTCACTATTGAAGGACCTCCACCTACAGTGTTGGTTCCGATCGCAGTCGCTAATATTATTAGAAATGAGCTTGCTCTAGTTGAACCCTCTAGTCGTTACCGACCAAGAATCATAACAGTCGAACCAAACGACACTCTTTCCGAGATATCATTCCTGACCGGCCTATCAGTTGAGAAAATTAAAAAGTTCAACTCCTTAAGGAGTAACAGACTTCGTATCGGGCAACGATTGCTCATCCCCATGCCTCGTATCGCACCCCCTATTGATCCTACAATTCTTTCTAAACGATTGATTGCGACAGAGCATGTTGTAGCAGCCAACGATACTCTATGGGGAATCGCAGCCTACTACAAGACAACTATTGATAACCTGATCAAAGAAAATAATATCCCCCCCGGCAGTGTGCTCAAGATAGGTCAGAAACTTATTCTTCCAAGCAGATTACCTAATGGAGAGGACTCTAATTACCATACAGTCGAACAAGGCGAGTCTCTGTGGACGATAGCAACCAAGCTTGGCACAACGGTAAAAGATCTTACTAATCTCAATCGACTGCACGATGAATCAATTCTCAAGATAGGGCAAGTCATTAGGGTCCAATGAGATCAGCTAAGAATAAAAACACTGTACATCTCGTATTCGAGAAGTTTTTTCGTTCAGGGCTCCGTATGTTTCTAAAGATACTATTTCGAGTACGTGTAGAGGGGGAAGAGTATCTCCAACCGTCCAAGGACCCCACCTTAATAGTTTGTAATCATACCTCACTATTAGACGGAGTGATGCTTTACGCATTCCTACCAGAAGCGCCGGTTTTCTTAGTTAATAAAACGACAGCAGAAGTTTGGTATTTCAAAATTTTCCTATACCCCATAGCAAAGCTGCTTATAGACGACCTGCATCCTATGACCTTAAAAAAAGCAGTGAAGCACCTCGTAGCGGGAGACGCAATTGTGGTTTTTCCAGAAGGACGAATCACTACTACGGGGGTTTTGATGAAGATATATGATGGCCCGGCGATGTTGGCAGCAAAGAGTGGCGCCAAAATCATGCCAATTGGTATTGAAGGCTTACAGCATTCACGCTTCTCATACTTAAAATCAAGTTTGCGGTTAAAAATCCTACCCGCAGTAAAAATCACAATTTCTGCCCCAGAGCTATTCGAGTCATATGACAGCCTTCCTGTGAAGACCCGGAGAGCAAGAAGATCACAGGCAATGTTTCAGATAATGCAAAAAATCAGTTTTAAAAACACATACGAAAATGAAAACTTATTTGAGTCATTAATTCGTTCCGCGAAAAAACACGGTGAGTCAACTCCCATCATATCTGATCCTAACAACCCTAAAGTGACCTACCGAAGTCTAATTGCTCGCGCGTTCATACTCAGTGAATTTCTCGAACCTGATTTACTAACAGTCAACCGAGTCGGTATATTATTGCCCAGCACAGTAGCGGCAGCTACCGCGTTTTTCGCGTTACAACATCAAGGTAAAGAAGTCGTCCTACTCAATTTTAGTGGCGGACTAACTCCTCTGATGAAGGCGATCTCTATTTCTAAAATTGAATTTGTAATTACGTCGAGTACATTTGTGGATGTTGCTGGGATTCATAAAGAAATTTCTGCATTAGAAACGGTCACTAAAGTCATTTTTCTAGAAGATATAAAAGAGCGCATTACCCTTAAGGCTAAGGTAAAGGGTTTAGCCTTATCTATACTAGCGAAATATTCTAATCAAACTCATACCAATAATCCTGGGCCCGAGCAATGCGCGGTAATTTTATTTACTTCCGGTTCCGAGGGCAGCCCCAAAGGTGTTGCGCTCTCACACGCTAACATCCTAAAAAATTATGCACAGGCTCAAGTACTTATCAGCATAAACAAACATGATCATGTGCTCAACGTACTCCCTATTTTTCATGCTTTCGGATTAGTCATCGGCTTAATCACGCCTCTGCTTAAAGGTACTCCTTCATATCAATATCCTAGTCCTCTCCACTACCGCAAGATTCCTGAAATATGTTACCAACAAAATATTTCCTGCCTTCTCGGGACTAATACTTTTCTCGCTAACTACGCCAAACATGCCTCTGAGTATGACTTCTATAATGTAAAATGGGTGCTGAGTGGTGCGGAAAAGCTAACGCAGTCAACGAAAAATTTATGGCAGTCTAGGTTTGGAGTGCGTATCTTCGAGGGTTACGGCGTAACTGAGGCAAGCCCGGTACTCGCAGTCAACCACCCTTTGTATCACCGAGAAAACACAGTAGGCAAACTGTTACCGAACATAGAACACAGATTAATAGATGTAGATGGACTGGTTGAGGGAGGTGAACTTGCCGTGAAAGGTCCAAACATTATGCTTGGATATTTGAACGAAAACGGAGGGATCTCACCAACTTCCGGAAAACTCGGTTTGGGCTGGTATGATACAGGAGATATTGTTGAAGTAGACGATGACGGATTCATCGCCATCATTGGCCGGCAAAAAAGATTTGCGAAGATTGGCGGTGAAATGGTCTCCCTAGCGACAATCGAGAATTTCGTTCAAGATACATGGCCCGAGTTCGACCACGTTGCGGTGGCACTAGAAGATCTTCAACGTGGCGAGCAAATCGTCCTACTCACGACTAAAGTCGACCTACAAAAGTCTGAATTGATCGAAGCCGGAAAAAAACGCGGACTAGCTCCGATCTATTTCGCTAAAAAAGTCTTCTATATTGACGAAGTACCCTACCTGCCAACAGGGAAAATTGATCACAGCAGTCTCAAAATGCTAGCAATAGAATTTATAGCGGACGTCCATTAATACTATATTCATAGTCTAAATAGTCTACCTTAAAGCGACCGTCCATAAGATCGTCGGCCACGTCTTCATTCTCATGATATTGGCCAATCCATCTTAGAATATCAGTATCTTCTTGCCCAAACATACTTTGATTGCGCTCGAAAATTTTTGAGAGTTTTGCGATCCTCAGATTTGGTAAAAATCGATTTTTTCGATTATCGTTTACAAATGCAAGCACTGCATCATCCAATTCCTGACTTATGGTTAATGCTCGGTATATTTCATTTTTCAGAACAGGCGCGGCATAAGAAGCGTCGACTATTGCAAATAGTATTCGCGGATCCTCAAACGCTTCAAGAATGCTCTTAATCGAATTTAAATCGTACTTTCTGTTTCCTATTTTGTGTTCAGTCGTCCTGTAAAACTTCATTCGGCCAACTGCGTTGACAGGAGTGGTACCATTTATAACCATCTTCAATGCGAGCGAATTATACGTGTTAATCCAAAATGCAGCCTGATGATCTTTAGTTTCCAAGACCGACGGATCGAAGGATTCTAACAGGGTAAGGTATTTCTGAAATCGAGAGTTCTTTTTCAGCCGCGGATAATCAACATACCCATCTTTAACGTGGGCATTCAAAACCGAATCTAGCAGCGTGTTTAACAACCGAACGTCTTTAGCACTCGATGCGGGAAAAAAAGATAATAAGCAAATGACACAGACCACATTTATGAGTAATTTGTAGTAGTTTCTAAACATTTTTATTCTAACCAGCCTCACTAAATCAGAGAACAAATCGTGACATGCAAATGATATCCTAAATTGTTGGGTATTTTGATTAAAAAACGTCCATGATTAGGTATTGTTGATACAATATTTTTGTACTCCTCGCAGGTAACGGTAAGCAAAATGAATCGTAACAATTTTACAATTTTATGCTACTTAATTCTATTCCTCGTTATGTGTGGCGCTTACATCTACGGTCTTCCAGATGTCAACAGAGTCATAACTTCGTTTAGGTCCAATCAGTTATTAATAGAACAGTTTGTGGCAACTCGTCCCATTCTCTCATACGCCATCTATATGGTTACCTATAGCCTTGCTTGCCTTCTGCTCTTACCAGGGACCGCGTTTATCACGCTCTCGGCTGGATTATTATTTGGGACCAGCATCGGATTTTTGCTAGCAATCCTAGGAAGTACAACTGGGGCCAGTATAACGCTTATCGTCTATCGCAACTTTCTTAGTACTTATTTTCAGCGCACAAAGGAAAATATTTTAGCTAATGCATCTCAATATTTTCTGTTAGATAAGCCTGTCTCATTACTATTTCTCCGTCTTATACCTCTAATTCCCTTTAATGCGCTGAACATAGCCATGACACTCACAACGATAAGTAAAAGAGCCTTTTTCATTTATACGTTCGTCGGTATGATCCCAGCTACATATGTCGTTGTTAATATTGGCGACAGACTAGAACACATTAACAGTACATCGGATCTGCTAGAAGGCAAATTCATCTTCTCTCTCTCACTCCTCGGCATCTTACTTCTGGCGGGTCTAATTACTAAAAACAAACTAGTCAAGAAGCCGAGTAAACCATGACAATCCAGTCAATATTTGGAGAATCCCTCCTAGGTCCTTAAACTGTACTTTCAGAAACCGTGAATGCTTAGAACTTATGTGCCTAGTCCTCGCCGCGTATAACAGCCATCCCGACTACAAATTAGTCTTGATCGCTAATCGAGATGAATTTCATAGTCGTCCCAGCAAAATACTGCACAACTGGGAAAGAAACCCAAATATTCTGGGAGGAAAAGATATCGAAGCCGGAGGGACTTGGCTCGCCACGTCAACGGCGGGGAAGGTCGCAACTATTACAAACGTAAGAAAAGCCAACTCAGATGTGCCCGCTCTCAGATCACGAGGATTACTTGTGACCGACTTTCTTGAAACCAGCGTGCGCATAGATCAGTTCAATCAAAAATTAATTCATAGTGCCGACAACTATGCGGGATATAACTTATTGACGTTTGATCAATCTCAGCTATGTTGCTTTAATAACGTTACAAAATCGTTAGAAAAACTTGCCCCAGGAATCTATACTTTGAGTAACGCTGACATTCATACCTCTTGGCCTAAAACTGAGCGAGTAAGGAGGAATTTTGAGTCACTCATTAGTACCTCGAGTGTAAATTTCTCAGAAAATTTGTTCAGCATCATGCGCGATGACCAGCAAGCCCCCGATAAAATGTTGCCTGCGACGGGAGTGAGTAAGCAGATGGAAAAGCAACTGTCGTCAATATTTGTTGTAGGTGAGCACTACGGCACCAGATGCACGTCCATTATTACAATTGATAACAAAGGACTATTGAGCTTCTATGAGCGTTCCTATAACCGCGTTGGAAACGTATGTGGGAACCATAAACTCTTCGTTGAACTCGGCAAATAGGCTATACAGACAAAATAACATGGTCACAAAGCCCGCCAATATATCAAACTGCTATGATTTCTTTGTAGAGGTCAGGTCTCGCACTTTACAATTGATAAAGCCGCTGACTCCGGAAGACGCGTGTGCGCAATCCATGCCAGATGCTAGCCCCGCAAAATGGCACCTAGCCCACACGTCATGGTTTTATGAGACGTTTATCTTGGAAAATTTTGAGCTCAATTTTTCGCCTTACAATAAAGCTTTTAGAGATCTGTTCAATTCTTACTATAACGGTATAGGAGAGCAATACACTAGGGAAAAGCGCGGGTTACTGACGAGGCCAAGCCTCGACGAAATCCAAGCGTACGCGCAAGACGTTACTTCTCGGATTATCGAATTGGAATCGCTCGGCGATATTGAAGTGGAAAGGTTAATCGAACTTGGGTGTCATCACGAGCAACAACATCAAGAACTTATAGCAATGGATGTCAAACATCTCCTTTCATGCAACCCACTGAAACCGGCCTATATGAAGTTTCACGAAAAAGTAGGGCTGCGAGACGACCTGGGTTGGGAGAAAATTAAAGGCGGACTTCATCGGATAGGGAGTACGATGGAGGCCTTCAGTTTTGACAACGAACATCCTCGACATGAAACTTATTTTAAAGCTTTCGAAATTAATAAAAACTTGGTGAGTAATGGAGAATATCTCGCGTTTATCGAACATAAAGGATATCAGATACCAGAATTTTGGTTAGCCGACGGTTGGACATCAATTCTGGAGAATGATTGGAAAGCACCGGCTTATTGGGAACAAATTGATGGCGAGTGGTTTGAGTTTACTACATTAGGTTTACAACCGTTAAACCTGTTAGCTCCGGTATGTCACGTAAGTTATTATGAGGCCGATGCTTACGCAAACTGGGCGGACGCGCGGTTACCGACAGAACAAGAATGGGAAGTAGCAGCTAGATGCGCGGACAGCCCTCAATGTAATATTCTTGATTTGTTTAAATCTCGGTGGCAATGGACGCAATCGTCGTATGCACCCTACCCAGGTTTTCGTGCCTCGAAGAGCACTATAGGCGAATACAATGGTAAATTCATGAGCAACCAGATGGTACTAAAAGGAAGTTCAATTGCTACGCCAGAAAACCACTCTAGGCCCGCGTATCGAAATTTCTTCTACCCGCGCCAACGTTGGCCTTATACCGGCATACGACTTTGCAGAGACTTGTCATAACCCGCCTACCCCTAGTTCACGTCACAAAGTTTCGAATCTTTAGCCTATCCGATAGCTGGCAGACACGATCTCATACAAAAAAGTGGCATACTAACTGCGCCAATGATAAGGTCAATTTTGAGAGAACATTTTAATCGTTATTATTTCGCACTGATTAAAACAGTGCTGGGGAGAATGTAATGAAAGAAAGTGATATCGATCTTTGCTATATCTCGGCTACCGACGCGTTGGCAAAATTCCAATCTAGAGACCTGTCGCCCGTCGAACTAACAAACCTCCTGATCAAGCGATGCAAAGAGGTCAACCCTCGACTCAATGCTATAACAGAAACCTACTTCGACGAAGCTCGGCTACAAGCAAAAGTGGCTGAAAAAAAATATATGAAGACGAAATCATCTCGTCTAAAAGCCCTAGACGGAATACCTATAGCAATCAAAGACTTTCATTCGATCAAGGGCAAGCTAACAACCTACGGTTCAAAAGCTTATGAAGGTCATATCCCTGACAACACCGCACCGACTGTAGAGAGACTTCTCAAAGCAGGAGCAAATCTATTATTTAGAACCACAACACCAGAGTTCGCTTATTCGGGGCTAACTCGAAGTCCGTTATGGGGTGTTACAAGTAACCCATGGAATGTTAAAAAAACTCCTGGAGGTTCCTCGGGTGGCGCCGGTGCCGCCATAGCTGCCGGGATGACTACTTTAGCCGATGGAACTGACGGAGGAGGTTCTTGCAGAATTCCCGCCGCTTTTTCGGGTTGTGTTGGTTACAAACCTCCTTATGGAAGAAACCCGGGAGATCGAGAGCACCCGCTTGAATCCCTACTTGTATACGGGCCTATTACACGCACAGTTGCTGACGCCGCATTGATGCAAAATGTCACTATGGGAAGCCATGTCGCAGACATGAGCTCTTTGCCAAAAACGGAAGCGCTAACAGATAGTCCTCAATCAGTTAAAGGTATGAAAATTGCCCTGTCAATGAATTTGGGCTTTTATGAAATATCACCAGATGTTGAGAGAAACACAAAATCCATGGCTACTGCTTTACGACGGATGGGCGCAACTGTTGAGGAAGTAGATGTGGGTTGGAATTGGGGGGTGCTTGATACTTGGTATACTCGGTGGGAAGGTGCTTTTGGCGGTCTGGTGGGCGATCTATTACCTCGGTGGAAGTATGAAATGAGTCCTTTTTGTGCCGGTATTGCGGAAAGAGGGCTATCGCATAGTGCTTCTAGGTTTTATCAGACCAATGCTGGCAGAGCTGCACAGTGGGAAACGTTAGGACCTATACTCGCGAAATTTGACGCGCTGATTTGCCCAACACTAGCTGTGTCTTCCTTGCCTAACTCGCATGACGAAGGCGCAACAGACTTTACTATCAACGGTAAATCGATAAACAATTATATCGGTTGGAGTCTAACGTTCCCATTTAACAACCTAAACTGGTGCCCTGTAATGAGCATACCTAGTGGCTTTGGCGAAGACAATATGCCTACTGGGCTGCAAATCTGCGGTCGAACCTTTGATGACGCGACGGTCTTCCGTATTGCTACCGCACTCGAGAAATCCCGTCCTTGGAAGAATTTTCGGCCAGCGCTATAGCACAGTATTTCCACTTGCAGAGATTCGACTTAGATGGCAAATTGATCCTTTAAAAATTGGACGAAGAGCAATCAAGTCATGATACGTTTTAATCCGTTTATGTATTGTACCGTCGGACGGCGTGAGGAATTAGAACAGGGGATGGCTGGAAAAGACCCCCTATTATATCAGCGCATGCTCGATGAAATCGCTGAGTACGTTTCTTTTGCTGATGAAATAGGATACGCAGGTTGGGGGCATCCAGAGCATCATCTTCAAATCGAAGGTTGCGAAGCTTCAAACGATCCCACGTTAATGGGCATGTGGTTAGGAATGCATAGCAAGAGACTCAAGGTAATAACTTGTGGATTCGTCTCGACCGTCCACAACCCGGTCCGGACCGCCGAAGCAATCTCCACCATGGACAACATGCTGAAAGGAAGGTTCGCTTTTGGCTTAGTTAGAGGCTATCAATCACGATGG
>Ga0315330_10000119_pt1 | contig 40170 bp, 37 predicted proteins | sample M140m34915metaG_FD_203453 | JGI IMG/M metagenome (GOLD analysis project Ga0315330, IMG submission 203453) | Ammonia-oxidizing marine archaeal communities from Monterey Bay, California, United States - M1 40m 34915 | ecosystem: Environmental > Aquatic > Marine > Intertidal zone | place: USA...
GGTGGTCCCTGAAGCAGATGTTCGACAAGGGTCTACTATTCAGGGGTCACAAGGTCCTCCCATACTGCCCCCAAACCGGGACTAGTTACTCCACTCACGAGGTCTCTCAAGGATACAAGGAGGTTTCCGAGCCAGCGGTATTTGTAAAATTCAAGCTTGAGGGGGAGGATGCCTCCGTCTTGGCATGGACAACCACTCCCTGGACACTCCCTGGAAATGTGGGTTTGGCAGTTGGGCCAGAGGTCACTTACTGCAGAGTCAGAGTCACCGAACCTCCCTCTGATTCATGGGAAGGAAGAGGTGGAGCAGAGGTTGGTGAGGAGCTTATCCTAGCCAAAGAACTGATTGGTAGCGTACTTAGGAATCATGCGGACATAGTCGACGAATTCCTCGGATCAGAGTTGGTTGGAAAGTCCTACAAACCACTCTTCCCCGGCGCAATCGAAAGAGGAGATTCCAAGACAGCATGGACGATCGTAGCTGCGGATTTCGTCACAACCACCGACGGAACTGGTGTGGTGCACACAGCAGTGATGTATGGTGAAGATGACTACAGACTCGGCATGGAGGTCGGATTCCCCGCACAGCACACAGTCGGAATGGACGGCGCCTTCGTAGAGGGGGTTCACGAGCTTCTAGATGGTCGGTACGTCAAGGAGTGTGATGACGAGATAATCAACCTACTAGAATCCCGTGGCCTGCTCTACAGGGAGCACGATTACACCCATGACTACCCGCACTGCTGGAGGACCGATCACCCCCTACTGTACTACGCAATGGACAGTTGGTTTGTCAGGATGACTGCGGTCAGGGAGCAGATCATCTCCCACAATGCGAGTGTAGAGTGGGCCCCAGAGTGGACAGGCACCAAGAGAATGGGAGAATGGCTATCCAATATCAAGGACTGGGCAATTAGCCGGGAGCGCTACTGGGGAACTCCAATTCCTGTCTGGATTTGCCAAGATTGCGGAACCGAGCACTGTGTCGGAAGCATCGAAGAGATGTCTTCGATGAAGACTGACTCATCCCCCACTCCTCCCGAGTTGCATAGGCCCTATGTCGACGAGGTCAGATTGACGTGCCCATCTGATGGATGCTCTGGAGAAATGGTTAGGGAACCCTATGTTATGGACTGCTGGTTCGACTCTGGCTGTGCCTCGTTCGCCCAGTGGCACTACCCATTCGAAAATGAGGATCTTTTCACGGGCTCTTTCCCGGTCGACTACATCTGTGAGGCAGTCGATCAGACTAGGGGGTGGTTCTACTCTCTGCTAGCTGTAGCTACTACCGTGTTTGACGAGCCTTGCTTCAGACGTTGCCTTTCACTCGGGCACATTCTCGACAAGGAAGGAAAGAAAATGAGCAAGTCAAGGGGTAATGTCGTCAATCCGTGGGATCACTTCGACAAGGAGGGAGCGGACTCAATCAGGTGGTACATGACTACTCAGAGTGCCCCTTGGTCTCCTACTAATTTTGATCCAAACGGTGTTCGTGAGTCATATGCCAAGATGTTCTTGACTCTCTGGAATGTCTATCGGTTCCATGCCGATTACGCAGCCCTCGATGGCTTTGACCCAGAAGACGAATCGGGCATGGTTAACCCATCTGAAAGAAGCCCACTGGATAGGTGGATACTCTCGAAGACAACAGAAATGGCAGAAGAATTCCATCAGAACTTCGTGTCTTGGGACTTCCACAAGGCCGGCAGGGGATTGGAGGACTTCGTAGTCAACGACCTCTCAAACTGGTATGTCAGGAGGTCTAGGAGGAGGCTGTGGGAAGAGTCCGACAGCAATGACAAGAGGGCCTGTCAGCACACTCTGCACGAAGTGCTGCTTATCGTATGCAGGCTTATGGCGCCAATATCTCCATTCATGCCCGATCAGATACACAGAGGGCTAACCGGGCAATCGGTCCATTTGGCAGACTGGCCCACTGGCTCGGAACTCGTAGACAGAGACCTTCCCGAACGTGATTTTGGAATCGAGCAGGAGATGTCACTCGTCCGATCATTGGCAGAGGCCGGCAGGCGGATTCGGGTAGAATCCAACAGGAGGCAACGACTACCGTGCCAAACAGGTTGGATTGTGGGAGGGCCCGACATCTCAAGATTCAACGACATACTGGCCGAGGAACTCAATGTTGAGGTACTGACCACTGAGTCCGACTTGGATGCCTTCCAGAAGATAGTTTTGGAGCCAAATAGAAAGGTTCTGGGGGCCAAGTGCCGATCAGACCTCCCCTCCGTCCTAGCCCAGTTGGATTTGGCCAATCCGGAGGAGCTCTTGCTTGAGATAGAGGCAGGAATTGCAGCCCTGGGTGGTTATGAGATTACTATGGAAGACATTGAGATTAGAAGGGCGGAGAAAGACGGATTCGCCGCTAAGACCCTTTCATTCGAGGAGGGTGACGTTTCCATTGTCCTCGATATGCACACGGATTCGAACCTCCTTTCCAAGGGTCTGGCTAGGGATATTACTCGCAGAATCCAAGCCAAGCGCAAGGAAATGGACCTTCAAGTGGAGTCTTCGATCAACCTGTCGGTATGGGTGGAGGGAATGGTGCTGCAGGAAAACGACTGGGAGCATGTAGTAACGGAAACAAGGGCAGGCGAGAACTCCCTTAATGATGGAAAGCCCTCCAGTTCAGCAGATGTATTCGAGGTCGATGGGACAAAGGTATCATTCGAGATTCAGTAATCTAGATTGAGAACAATTGGTATGATTGCGGCAAGAGCATCTCGACTCCGAACAGTGGGTCCGGATCAGTCGAATCATGATAAGCGATGAAAGAACCGCCGTCTGGGAGAATTCCCATGCTGGCGAAGTCGAATCTTATGTCATTCCCCGCTCCAGATGTCGAGTCAAGATCGCCCTGCCCTAGGTAAGTAAGCATGTCAGGCTCCAGACTCTCTGAGAATCCTCGGACATGGTATGCCACATCGACGTCCGGGCCATCCGCACTCTGGAATCTGACATTAAGCACGAAAAGGTCGTGCACGCCACTGGAGTGGAACTCCCACTCCTCAATTTCTGTCGCCTTCTCTGAAAGATTGTACGTCCTGTTCCCCCACGTCTCCCCGCCATCCCATGATACCATGTGCACCAGAGATGTCTGCCCTGCAGTGACACAATGGAGGGCAGTAGAGGAGTCGAATGAGCAGTACTGTGATGGTAGCGATGAACCGTTTATGTTCACTCCCGTCCACCAGTTAAGGGAAGTATCCAGGTAGGCATCACTGCCATCCAAGAAGTAACTTGGGAAATAGAGCCCCCCCGATGGGACTGGAAAGGCTCGCATCTCCTTGTGAGGCTTCGTGAAGTCCCACTCCGGGCCCAGACTATCTGGATTGAGATCAACCTCCATTACATCGAGGCTTTCGTCCCTATCCGGGAAACCGAAGTAGTCGTAGTTCAGACCATCGGTGGAAATCTGGCCGCCGACGTTCTGAACCTGATGCCAGAAGTTGGAAATTACCAAGCTAGCCCATGGTCCGTTACCGTACAAACCACCATTAATTGGACCCACAACCTCGACCTGCCAAGAACGGTCGTAGAAGGGCTCGGGAGTCCTGTTGAAGCACCAACTCCATTCCGCATCTTCAGCATCGTAGAAGAATGCATAGAACTGATCTGCCCCACTGGTGCTGGGATAGGGGAACCACCCCATGGAAATCAAGTCCCCGTTTGTCGCTTGCACTATGCTGCCCTCACCTAACCCCTCTTGCCCCGGGACCGTTGGCTTTGGCTCCATGCATCCTATCTGGGAGAAAATCGAGGGGCGATACTCCTGCCAAGTCAGGCCCCTGTCTTCTGACCATGTAGGATACTCCCCTCCGAAATTTAGTATCCAACCTTCTTTGGTTCCTGCTAGGTAGTGCTCACAGCAGTTTCCTCCGTGTTCGTTCCCAAAGACAGTCCACGTAGCATTCCCCCATGTTTGATTCTCTATGGGGTCCGCCACTTCGAAGTCCCTAGGGTCTTCATGCCCAGTAGGGTCGACAAGGTAGAAGTCGCTATCCCAATCTCGCCATTCTTCGTAGCCCCTAGCTTCGTCGACGATGTCAAGACAGCCCGGTAAAATGAACATCAACGACAAAGCCAAGGTGGCCATCGAACGCCTAGATGCAAATGAGAGCACGATTTGCGGGAATGGTCGTATTATATCGCACTTTCACAGAATTGATGCCTACTCGATCCTCCACGTAGCCCCATCAGGACCATCTTCGACAACCACTCCCATTTCTGCCAACTCGTCCCTAATTTCATCAGCCCGTACCCAATCCTTTGCATACCTTGCATTTTCCCTTTCTCTGAGAAGACCCTCGACTTTGGGGGCGACTTCGCCTTTCACGTTCTCATGGCTTTCCATTCTAGCTAGTACTTCCTCATCAGTCGGCAGTAATCCGAGAACTTCTCCAGCGAATTCCGAGATCCATCCGACTGCTCCTGAGATTCCCCTCTCTTCCCCTCCCGAGTTGAGCAGTCCCCGTAGCCACTTTGCCACAGCTTGAACCTCCACTAGTGCAACTCTGGTATTGAAGTCATCATTCATCCCCTCTTCGAGCCTCTTGGCCGCATCTACTAGCTCTGGAAAGCCACTCCAATCACCATTGCCATACTTGGACAAACCTTCACCATAGCAACTGAGGAGTCTATTGTGGTGGTTCTCTGAGTCATCAATCATTACCTGGTTGAAATCCACCGGTTGTCGGTATGGAGCATTAATCAGCGTGTACCTCAATACTAGAGGATCAACACGTTCCAAAGCATCAGAGATTGTCCAGAAATTTCCCAGAGACTTGCTCATCTTTTCCCCATCGATGTTAATCATTCCATTGTGAATCCAATACTGGACCACTGGATCATGGCCTAGACAACACTCGGACTGGAATATCTCGGCCTCGTGGTGAGGGAAAATTAAGTCAGAACCACCTCCGTGAATATCGAACCTCTCCCCCAGATGCTTGAGTGACATTGCAGAACACTCAATGTGCCATCCTGGCCTACCTTCGCCCCACGGGCTTTCCCAGAACGGCTCATTCGGCTTAGCCATCTTCCATAGGGCGAAGTCTCGATGGTCCCTCTTCCCAGAACCGGTCTTATCCACCCTGCCTCCGGCACCGGATCTAACCATCTCAAGGGTTTGACCCGTCAACTGCCCGTACTTCTCAGGTGAAGTGTCAATCTCGAAGTAAACCCCATCCTCGGCCCGATATGCATGCCCCTTATCGATCAGTGTCCCTATCATCTCTATGATTTCTGGAATCGTCTCCGTAACTCTGGGATACGCATCAGCCCTAATCACGTTGAGGGAATCCATCGACTCAAAATAATCTGTTATATTCCTGTTTGCCACTTCCAAGAAATCCACGCCTTCCTCATTGGCAACAGCAATTATCTTGTCATCGACATCAGTGAAGTTTGTGATGTAACTTACCTCGAAACTACACTTTCTAAGCCACCTCACAATTATGTCGAAGGAAACTGCCTGCCTAGCATGTCCAATGTGACTCGGAGAGTAGGGGGTAATTCCACATGCGTAGAGGCCGACCTTACCCTCCTCGATTGTCACTAGTTCCCTCTTTTTACGAGAACGAGTGTCGAAAACTCTCACTGCCACTACCTATTGACACAGCACTTCGAACATCAACCCCTCGCTGCTTCGATAAGGGCAGAGAACAGTAAGTCATGCCCCTTCCTTTCGGGGTGCCACTGGACTCCAATGCAGAATTTCTTATCTCTCCTCTCGACTCCTTCTATCAGGCCATCGTGCTCGGCCCTAGCCGATATCTCCAAACTTCCAGCATCAGAAACTCCTTGGTGGTGTAGTGAATTGACAGTAAACGAATTCCCCATTAGACTGGATAGGAGGGTACCTTCCTTGACAGAAACCCCATGCTCTGTAGATTCCCCTGAGAAGCCACCGTGTCCTTCGTACCCAGGCGTGGTGTCAAGATGCTGGTACATCTTCCCACCATGAGCCACGCTGAGGATTTGCATCCCTCTGCAGATTCCTAGCAGGGGCAGGTCCCTGTCGAGTGCCTCCTTGATCAGGCCCATTTCAGAAAAATCCTGATTGGGGTAGAACTCCGTAGTCATAGGGCCGGGCTCTTCTCCATAGTTCGCCGGTGAGATGTCTGGTCCTCCGGAAACGATCAGTCCGCCAATAGAATCCAGAAGAATCGTCATGTCGCCAGCAGGGGGGATGATCAGAGGTACTCCACCAGCTTTGCTAACCATTGAGATGTAAGCCGATGGGAGGATTGCCGCCTCCCTTGTCCAATTTCCGTAGGATGCCTCCCTTACGAAGCAAGTAATGCCGATCACTGGCTTCATCCAGTCACCAAGGACTCTCGTTGCAGACGGGCATGCCTGAACGACATAACTCCCACTATTGTGAATGATACTCCTACCTGGAGGAGCAGGAGGTGTGAAACAATTGCCAGCCACGACATCCCTCCAAGCACTACCCTAGCCCCACCTAGTGCCATAATCAGAGAGACTACCATGCAGGCGTGCATGAAGTGGTGCCTGTTGGCTGGGTTCCTCTCAGAAAGAAAACCGAGTATAAGCATAGGAAGTCCCATGAAAGCAGGAATCAGAGCAGTGATTGACCGGGGGTCAGAGCTTTGAATGAAGTACGCAATTGCCCCCCATGCAGATAGCACCAATCCATTCAGTATTGCAATTCGTGGGACGCTCATTCCGAGCACTCTGAACTCTTCGCTCACGGACAATGCTAGAAGTAGAGACTAATGATTGTCTCGCTTGGAGTATCTGCGCCCAGATGTTCAATTGGGGTTCGCAATATTCTCCTGAATCTCATTGTCCTTGGCTACGATCTGCTCCCAGAGTATCTCTGCCACATCCTTCACGTCCATATCCGCTCCAACTGCATCAAGCCCATCCTTAACCATAATCGAGCAGAATGGACACCCCACTGCTACGGTGTCGCATCCTGTTTCTGACAACTCCTTCGCCCGAATCTCATTAACACGCTTGTCAGCCTCCTCCTCCATCCACATCTGTGCACCACCTGCACCGCAACAGAACGAATCACGACCGCTCTTCTCAGTCTCAACATCCACTCCTCCGATAACATCTCTCGGCTCGTCGATTATACCCCCAATCCGACCAAGGTAGCAGGGGTCATGGAAGGTGATACTCTGCCCGTTCTTCTCCACTCGGGGCAACTTCTCCTCTTCTTGCAATTTGGCTAGGATTTCAGAATGATGGAAGACCTCCAGTTCGTCCCCACCGTAATCTCCGTACTCTTTGCCCAAGGTGTGGAAGCAATGGGGGCAAGAGGCAATAATTCGCTTTACACCCAACTCTTGGAACGTCATCATGTTAGTCTCAGCGAGCATCTGAAACAGGTATTCGTTCCCAGCTCTACGCGCCGGATCGCCCGAGCAACCCTCTTGCATTCCTAGTATCCCGACATCTAGGCCTGCCTCCTTTAGTAGGGAAATCGTCGATCTTGCCACCTTCTGATTCCTCTCGTCGAAACTCGCCGCACATCCGACGAAGTAGATGTATTCTGCAGGCTCCCCTATTTTTACATCCAGATCAGAGGCCCAGTCCGCTCTTTCATGCTCCCCATAACCATACGGGTTCGAGGCCGCCTCTATGTTTCCCATTGCGGTATTGAGGACTTCGGGGTACTCCATCGTCTCCATCATTGCATTCCTTCGCAGATCCGTTAGTTTGGGGACGTGTTCAATGTACAAGGGGCAAACATCGACACAGGCGTTGCATGTCGTGCACGCCCACACTGCTTCTTCGGTTATCCTCTGCATCATCGTCTCTTCCGGAGTTTCTCCAGATAGTAGGAGTGGGGCATGCTCATTCGCATAGTCCCTGACGTCATGGATAACCTGCATGGGATTGAGCCCCTTGCCCGAGGCATATGCAGGACAAACATCCTGGCATCTAGCGCAAGATGTGCATGACCAACCGTCGATTAGTTGCCTCCAAGAGTACTGCGTGTAACTGCTAACTCCGAAAGAATCGATATCCAATTCCTCAAGCGGAACTGCCTTCCCATCATCGCCCATTGCAAGGGGGCGCATCTTTGCAGCCGGCCCGGTGTCATGGAAGAATACGTTTGGCACGGCCATTACCAAGTGCATATGCTTGGAAAGAGGAATTAGAAAAAGAAAAACCGATATTGCCAGCATGTGAAGCCAATAAGAAATTACGACCGTCCCATCCGACAGTCCAATCTCACTGAACTTGTGACCAATCGGTTCCCAGAATGAACTTGGGTTTTCTTTTGACTCAATCATGAATGAAGTAGTCGTAATGGTGAAAATAAGTAATAATATCACATTCCCCTCTAGTTGCGATTTTCCCTTCAGCTTTTCAGGGGTGAAAGCCACACGGCGGACTAATGCAGAGACGCATCCGATGAGTGCCATCGTGTATCCCAGCTCAACCATCCCATTCCAGGGTCCAACTAGAAATTCAGGAAGCAACTCGCCAGAGAAGTAATTCGCAGTTGCGAGGTCAAACATATCCGACGCGAGCATCAAGAATCCCCAAAACATCAGGACATGCATCGTTCCAGCGACTCTGTCTCTGAGTACCTTCTTTTGCCCAAGCCATCCTAAGATGAACTCCTTGATTCTAGGGCCCCAAGAGTCGAACCTTGAGTCTGATGAGCCAATTAGTACAAGGCGTGTAGCTTTCTGCACCTGATACACGAAGAATCCTATGGAAACTGAGGCCATGATTAGAAGAATCATCCAACCATCAAATGGCCCGTAAGTCTGTAGAAGGGGGTGGATCATTGGTGCTCACCGGGGCTTACCTGAATCCCTCGCCTACAAACAAGACCTTGAAACAACCGCTAATCAGGCCAACACTCATGTCCTAATGTGCCAGCCACCAGCCATGCCGAGTGCCTTTGCTCCGGGGAAATGCATTCTCTTTGGAGAACATGCAGTGGTATACGGGCATCCAGCCGTTGCCGTAGCAATCGATCAGGGCGTCAGGGTCAGTGTTGAGGAGTCTGATGTTTGGAAACTAGAAGGATCACCATTCGAGCCCTCTAGACACCCACACATCTCTCACATTATCCAGAACATCTTCCAGTATTCGGGATCCCCTCTTGACATTGACGTCGACAGCTCTCTTTTCTCGGCAGCCGGCATGGGTTCGTCTGCCGCACTGTCGAATGCATTCGGGGCAGCAATGTTTGCCTACATCAATCCGGAAGAGGAACTCGATACTGTAAAACTGGCTAAAATCGCCCATTCAGCAGAGGCAACTGCTCAGAAGGGGAGGGCAAGTCCAACAGACACAGCAACCAGTGCCCTCGGGGGATGCTTAGTCGTTTCCGGCTCGGAGGAGCACGGAACAAGGCACGTTTTCGACACAAGTCTGGAAACTCCAGAAGGCTCTAGGGAATGGTCGATCAATGCTGTCGACATGCCCCTCGGAATTGAAGGGGCCTGGCTGGTGATCGGTTACTCTGGCATTGGCTCTCCAACAGGAAGAATGGTTTCCAAGGTTGCAAAACTACTTTCAGAGGTACCCGAAAGAATGGATGAGATGGAAACAATTGCAAACATCACTAGAGCAGGATTAGCCGCTCTTTCTGCTGGGAACCTGGAAGGCCTAGGTATGGCCATGGATGCATGCCATGAAAGCCTAAGAAAACTGGAAGTTAGCAGTGACAAGCTAGACCAAATGGTCTATGCAGCGAGGCCCCACTCACTAGGGGCAAAACTTACTGGGGCTGGGGGCGGTGGGTGCATGGTTTCCCTAACTCGCGAACCAACGAGGGTTTCCGAGGCGATCGAAGTCGCAGGAGGTAGGCCTCTGATTTCCAGTCTGGGGGCTCAGGGAGTCAGATTACTGTAGATTTCAGAACTGAAAATCTTACTCAGAAACAACTCACCAGTTATATTACCCTTTATAAGTAGGCAGACGGACGACAACCTATGCTCAGCGATGAAGAAAGACTCACAGTAGTGAATGTAGTAGCCTCTACCAGAGTAGCGGAGGAACTGGACCTCCCAGACATAGCCATCCAGTTGAACTGCGAATACGAACCCGAGCAGTTTCCAGGCGTCGTCTACAGGGTCGTTGAACCCAAACTAGCCATACTTATGTTCAGATCAGGCAGGGCCGTGTGCACAGGGGGCAAGAACGAGGACAATATCCAGACCGGTATCGAGAGGATGATCGGCGATCTCAGAAATGCAGGCATTGAAACATGGGATCTGAAGGACGTCGAGATAGAAGTCCAGAACATGGTCGCAACCTATTCCCTATTCTACCCGGAGGACTACGGCGAGGTTGCTAGAATGGATGATATCAATACGAAGGTCATCGATGAAGACGGCGGAATTAGGGCTGCTACCGATGAAGAGGTCGAGAACGAGGACTCAAGAATCCGAGGTATACTGAAGGGCGAGCCATTAGCAGCGCTTCCCAGAAAACTCAATCTGAACAACCTGACCTTCCATCTGCCCTTCGACAAGGTCGAATACGAACCAGAGCAGTTCCCAGGTCTAATCTACCGACTTGACTACCCACGCGTGGTATGCCTGATTTTCGGAAGCGGAAAGATGGTAATTACCGGTGCTAGGCACAAAGACGAGATTCTCGAGGCAGTCGAGCAGATCAAAGACGAGTTAGCAGACCTACTCTAATCGATGAATCAACGTTATTGAGCAGACCGGCATGCGAAAGCCATGCACGCTGCCACCCGCGCTACCCTGATGGTAGCAGTTCTGGCGCTAGCACCTTTCGCCCTATCTCTGAACTCGGAAGACCTGCTTCACTCCAATCAACATTCAGGAGAATCATCATTGCAATCCAAAAACACTGGTTCTGCAGATGTTCCGGATTGGAGAATCAACGACAATTGGATGTACGACGGGTACTTGGATGTGGCTGATTTCGTTGCAGACTCTGGAGTCTCAACCAATGTAGAGGCACTGCAGGGGTCACTCGATAGGACAGTATCGGACATCTACCTGTACGACATCGATGGAAATGAGACCCTCGTCTACGAAGTTGAGTCAATAGGGGCTTACGAGTCATCATCAGTCGAGATAGACGGATTCACTGGCTGCCTTTACGTCGATATGCAAACTACGGAGATAATTCGCGCCTCCGACTTGGCAACCTTTTCGCAGAATGTCACAGTTGACGTATACTTCGATCCTGATGTTTTATGGTGGAGCTGTGTAGAGAACCAGCGGCAGGAGATTGGCGAACTCAGCGTCGATAACACATACATCCCCCCCTTGGAGAACTACGACTTCCCCCTCTCGGTCGGAGAGACGTGGGGCATGGACTACAACCAAGATACCGAATACAGCGGCTCGAGTAATTACGTCGATATCCCAGATGATAGCAGTGACACAAACTCGACTAGTTGGGCGGTAGTAAGCCAAGGTGGCTCAGGGGTGCCATATCCAGATTGCTACCAGTCATTCAACGTGACCTCGTACGACTCCGAAGGGGATGAAGTCGGATACAATTGGTACTGCCCCTCCATTCGCGGAGAGGTGAAGAGCTCAATCGAACAGGCATTCGGATTTATCGCCGTTCACGAGCTTGTTAGCTATCAACCAGTAACTAGGGGGAAGGAGATCTCGATAGACATCGAGTATCCCCTTTCTCCTACTGACATAGAGATATCTGCATGGGTAAATATCACCGAACAGGGCCAAGGAGTAGCCAATCAGAATTTCCAGTTCCGCTACGAGTCCGAGAATGAGGTTCAGAACGCAACCACGGATGAAAACGGATCCTTCCATCTGATATTTAACTCGGGGGACAAACCGGACGATACCTACAGTCCAGGAGAGTTGGGAAGTCACGGTTTGATTGCTTGGACTCACCTTGGAGGAAGCGTTCTGGGGACAAAGACGCTGGTGATAGACTCGGAAGTACATGAGATCGACTTGGTCGCCGGCTCTTCGGCAGTCATCGTTCAAAGGCTCCGACCATCCACTGGAGAAGAGGTTACACTGGTCTCATCGATGGGATTCACGGCTATTTCAGGAGATATCCTAACTTTCTCTGTCCCAGTCCTAAATCGTGGCCTAATCCAATCTCCCCCCTCGAGCATTGTCGTAAGCGCTCCAGATGGAACAGAGGTTTCGAGCACCGTCCCACAATTAGAAAGCCTACAGGATGCCCGAGTTATGGTAAACTGGACAGTACCGGAATCACAGCAATTTGGGAATGCCTACTTGTTCTTTGAGGTAGACCCACTGGGCAATATCACTCAAGACGGAAACCGATCAAACAACGTCGGATCGCTCATTCTCTATGTGGGCGGACTTCCAATCGTGGACCTCTCCATGCCAAACGAGACTCAAACTAATGATTTGGTGTACCTGGATGCAAGCACTTCCTCCGACCCAGACGGAGGCATCCTGGAGTGTGAATTCAGCATCGAGAAGATTGATGGTTCCCATACTCAGTTATCTGATGATGACTGTATTGTCGAATGGTCTTGGCCAGATGATGGCGTGTTCGAAGTTTCAGTTCTCGCTACAGATGAAGAGGGCGACGACTCAGTGATGCATTCAACGATCACGGTACTCAATCGACCTCCTGTAGTCATCATCGGCTCCGATGTGGATGAGGTGATGGTAACCACTTCCATCACATTCTCAATCTTGGAAAGCAGCGACAATGACACCAGGAACCCTTCCGCACCCGTGGAAATACTCTGGAACGCCGAGTGCTCAGAAGGGAAGGTCGGGCAGTCATGCACAGTAACTCCAATGGAGGAGGGCGGCTTAACCATTGGAGTACTTGCTACAGACGATGACGGTGCAGTTACCTCAGCAGAACATTCTGTCCAAGTCACAAACATAGCCCCCTCAAACCCGGTCGCAGAACTATACCACGGAGAGGAGAGGATTTTTCCAGACAGTCGGGGAGTATTCACAATCTTTGAAGGCGATGACATAACATTCTGGGGGCAGGCACATGACTCGTCAAACGATATCGACGCTCTAGTGCACGTGTGGAGGCCAGATGCCGAGTACCATCCTGCTGTAAACTCAACCAGTACTGGTGAAAGGAGCACCCTTTCGGGAGTCTCATACAACAAATCAGGCATGCATCTAGCAACTCTACAAGTCTTCGACGATGATGGTGAAGGGACAGAATTACTGATAGTTCCAATACAGGTTGTCAATGTAGCCCCGGAGATTTCCCCCATGACCACCGTCCTTGGCAATTTGGAAGAGGACCAGGAGTTCACCATCAATCCAGTTGTATCCGATACCGGAAATGACTCCGTTTCTCTTATCCACTGCTTCGATCTTGACCCCTCGACCGATGGTGATTCCGATGGGGTGCCGGAGAATGACTGCGACGTTCAGTCCAGCATCTTAGTCCATTCATGGCCTGACTCTTATTCGGCCCCCGAATCTCTAGTTTTCCATGTCACGGATGATGACGGTGCATCAGAATCGGTAGAGTTCACCTTCTCTGTAATCAACTCGCCGCCAGAGGCCTTTGCCTCCGCCAGCGTGACTAATCCAACCGAAGGCGACTCAGTAGTTCTCTCTGCCAACGGAACAGTCGATTCGCAGGCAGATATGGATTCCTTGATTTTCCATTGGGATATCGATATCAGTGTCGACTCGAACGGAGATGGGGACCCTTCAAACGACGTTGACTACACAGGCAGATGGATTGAGTTCTCCTATGATTCTGGAGGTCCGAAGAAGGCACAACTTACCGTGCTCGACGATAGTTCCAGCCACTCAGTTATCATGGATTTGGAGGTTTCCGAAAAGCCCACAACAATCGCCGGGACTATCAAATCAAGCGTCGGCCTGATTATCATTTTGCTAGCAGCAGTATCGTTGCTCGCGTGGACCTTCCTAAGGCCTCCTTCGAAGGTAGAAAAAGAGATTTCCAAGGGGCCAATTGAGATGGACATGGACGCTGCATTCGACGAGCCTGCAGAATCATTGGTGACCACTAGCCCGTTCGAAGCGACCCCCGATGCCGGCCAACTTCCCCCAGACCAAGAGATACTGGATGGTCTTGAAGACGTTCTTGAAGAGCTAACTGGTGGAAAATCAAATGACAACCTACCATCTGAATTTTCCCCGGCACCAAATCTCGACGAGCAAAAGGCCACTCTAGATCCCGCTGATATAGAAGCACTCTTTGAGGAGTAGTCCTCGGGCCACCCGTGGTAAACCTCTTCAGACTTCTAGGACTTCCCAACCCTAACACAACTCCGAAGGCTAAACCAGGGTTGGAACTTGGCGCAACCGAGCCCGGACCGAGGGTTGGCAATAGGTTCCACGATCTCGGCGAGGCTAGGTGGTCAGAAAGGACAGAGAGGGTCACTGAAAGGCCTTCTAGGAGGGTGATATACATGGAACCCGACGGACTTCACCGGCTTCAACTAGATGGGATAGAGGGGAATCTATCCGTCGGTGATATGGTAATTATCGATCTAAACTCTCTGAATCACATGCCAAGCCAGCAATCTGTATGCTCGAGGAGGGCCCAGGAACTTGGTGACAGAACAAACCTCCCAGTCTTCGCTCTGAACGAGGACGACTCACTTCTGATGATTGCTGGAGCAAAGATGCGGGTCGACACTCACAAGCACAGGCTCGGCTCACCTGCTTTGGATAGGGCAATAGACAACTAGTCGGAGAGCCGGTCACTCTTCCTCCAGCCAAGCATCAAGGTCTCCCCTGGAGACCTCCATTACCGCATGCTCTGTGAAATCCCGATATGCAGCCCATTTCGATATCTCTTCTTCTTCCCCCCTCTCGGTCTTCCTTTCAATGGAGTCATTAGCGTAACTTACGCACCTCCTAAGGAATGAAACCACCAGGTTCCTCTTTTCTTCTAGGTTCATGTCATCCTACCTTCAGATCCTCAATGAGGGATTCCACATGGCCCTTGGCCCTGACTCCGTATCCCGCCCATGCGATAGTCCCGTCTGTGTCGATTGCAAATGTTGACCTCAGAGTTCCCATGTACGTTTTACCATACATGCTCTTCTCCCTCCAAGTGCCATACTTCTCGTGAAGGGTGGCCTCCTCGTCAACAACTAGGTCAAATGGTAAATCGTGCTTGTCAATGAACTTCTGATGTGACTTTGCGCCGTCGGTCGACACTCCGATGACCCTCCAACCACTCCCCTCGAACCTGCCGAAACTATCCCTGAAGTCACATGCCTGCGTGGTGCATCCAGGGGTGTTGTCTCTTGGGTAGAAGTACAGAATGGCCTTCCCCCCGTCGGCTAGAATCTCCGATAGGGAGATCTTCGAACCATCTGTAATCTCTACCTCGAAGTCGGGCGCTTTGTCTCCAACTGTCAACTCTGCTGTTGTCATGTATTCGCGTGTCGAACCATACTCATGAAGCCTACCATCACTCGATATACGATTTCAGAGTGACCGAAGCAGGCATCGATGGAGGCTCACTGAAACCGAAGCATGCATCTATCTCGAACTCCTTCTTTTCTCCCAGCCCCCTCCCTTCGAAACTTGCTTCTGCCTTCAAGATACGAGACAGTGACCTCACTGAGTACCATTCTCTCCTCCCATTCTTTGTTACTCCATGAGTCTTCGTTCCGAAGAGAATCCTCCCGAAAAGGGCCTCGAAACTCGCGATGAACCAGAGTGGCCTCCAGAATGGTATTGGGAACGGTGCCCCCCATTCAATTCTGACAGACAGTCCCCCACCTTCGATAGAGACCTCCCTCTTGCCCCTCTCAACTGAAATCTCGGCCACTTCCACATCTTCAAAGCTGTACAGTTCAGATACGTAATCGGCATGCACCTCAGATGGCGATAAAAGAACCCTCGTCCCATCCGGCTTCGCCCACATCACATTGGTGAAACTCCCTAGTGGGGACTTCCTCCAATCTCCGATTACTATCCTGTCACCGGTCGAGAAACCAGTAGATGTTATTCTTCCAGTAAAGACATCCATTCAATCACCCATCTCCTCTCTAATCCTCTTCTTAGTGGCAGCCCAAGAGCAAATCGGACACGCCCCCAGATCGTGCCTTAGCGCCGGACAGTGCTCTCTTCCGAAGTAGATTATCTGCAGGTGCCTCCGATTCCAAGTATCCTCTGGGAAGACTGCCTTCAGGTCCCTCTCCGTCTTGACCACGTTCCTCCCGTCAGAAAGGCCCCATCTGGCCGCCAATCTGTGAATGTGGGTGTCGACTGGGAATGCAGGAACCCCGAATGCCTGGCTCATGACAACGCTTGCCGTCTTGTGGCCCACTCCAGCCAACGACTCAAGGAAGGCCCAGTCGGGCCGCACCTCGCCCCCGTCTTTCAGAATCTGCTCCGCCATCCTTCGGAGATTCTTCGCCTTTGTAGGGGCCAATCCTATTTCACGAATGATTCTGTGAATCTCATCTACTTCTAGTAATGCCATTTCCTCAGGACTTCCAGCCGCCTCGAATAATCCGGGAGTGACCTCGTTCACCTTCTTGTCAGTCGTCTGGGCAGACAGCATCACAGCAACAAGCAGGGTGTATGGATCGTCATGGTCCAGTGGAATCGGCGTCTCCGGGTACATCTCATCGAGCATGCCGCCGATAATGCCGGCCTTCTCAGCACGGCGCAAACTCAGACCTCCAGTTCCGGGCTCCCTTCATCTCTCCAACCAATCATCGCCCCAGCAGCCACGCATCCAAAAAACGGGACATAGCAGGACAACCACAGCTTCGTGCTCCACTCCTCCGGACTCCCACTCAGGATCCATCCGAACAGGGATAGAAGGGCACCAGGAATCATGGCGAGCGTGCCGAACAACACAGCCCTACCAACTCCCATGGCATTTACGGGACACTACCAGACTTGACTCTAACGGGCCTTCTCCTTCACTACCCATTTCGCCATTATCGCTGTCTGGGCCAAGGAAAGCAGCGCAGCCCACCAGATCCACACGGGGAGACCCAATGCCCATGTCCCATTGTCTTCCCACCACCAGAAGTCCTGAGCAAGCACGAAAACCGCTAATAGCCCCAACATTGGTGCAATTTCCACTGTTCCTATCTGGCCCAACCAATCGAACCTGATGCCCCTATTGCATCCATACTGGACGGAGACCAAACCAATTATGGCAGCCACGAGTGATGGGATGACGGCAGTGGGAACTGCGCCCTTGACTGGCTCCACCCACCATCCATCGAATGACTCTGGTGAGAAAACCGCTAGCAACACGACGGATTCACCTGCAACGATAGACGCAATCACGGCCCTGCCGTCGATATTTCCGAAATGAGATGCCGCGAAAACAGAGGGGAACATAACGGCGTACATTGAGAAGGCGAGCAGCCCCAAGTCCAGAATGGACAAATCGGACCATAGTGAAAGAAGAAGGCCCAGAACTGCCAGGGAGATGATTACTGACTCCCTGGACCAAACTCCACTACCCCCCTTGGGGTTTAGGTCCCTAGATACCAGTGAACCGGTGGCGAGAAGCTGCGAGTCCATTGTGGACATCAGTGCTGCTAGGCCGGCTACAAGAACCAGGCCCCCGAGCCACTCGCCTCCAACATCCATGATCATTGTAGGGAGGATATTGTCACTCCCAGCCCTATCGAGGCCGGGATTATCCAAGTGGCCCAATGTGCCAATCAATATTGGAGGGAGGAATGCCAACCATGCCACAGCCGGGTATAGAGTTGCCATCCTGCCAATCGCGTAATCACTTTCCGCAGCACAAAGCCTCTGGTACAGCTGGGGGAACATCGGATCGGCGAAAAGCCAGAGAATCATAGTACTCGACCAAATTAGAAGTGTGTAGTTGCCATCTCTTCCTAGCAATCCTGAGGTCTCTTCGTTAGTTGAAATAGACTCCAGCGCAACACCGAGACCACCTGCATCGTTGACCACCATTGCTAGTCCGACCCAGAGGAGAGTCAGCGCGATTGCACCCTGTGCTGCATCAGTCCTAACGACTGCCTTCAAGCCGCCAGTTAGGGTGTAGCCAACCACCAGGGCAGTGACCAGCACGGCTCCAACCCACTCTGGACCGCCGAATAGCGCCGAGACGACTATCCCTGCAGCCCGAGGCTGTAGGGCTAGGTACGGGATGGTGGCGATCACCAGGACCGATGCCATGGTTAGCTGTGCACCCCGGGAACCAGTCTGCCCTAGCACCATCTCCGGTGCCGTCATCGCCCCATGTTCCACTGACCTAGCCCTGACCTTCCTTCCCAGAATGTACATCGAAACTGCCATGAATCCGGTTCCGAAGGCCATTATCGGTAGGAAAGATAGCCCGATTCTGTAAGAAGCTCCACTCGAACCATATACTGTGAATGCACTGAAGTTTGTAGCTGCCATGGTGATGAGTAGGATTGGCCCCGAAAGACTCCTTCCAGCCAGGTAGTATGACTCGTCCTCTCTCCCTAGGTCTCTTCTCGCCCAAATGGCGAATGCTACCATGGCTATTGAATACCCGCCTACTATCAACCAAGCAGAGGCCATGTCAACGCCATGCGTCTTCCGGCATTATAGTGACTGTCTCTGATGGATATCACCATGGGAACTTGTACACCCAAATCACGAAGTCATTCAGGATGCATTGAACCGCCAGCATGATTGTGCCCGCTATCATCAGTGATGACCCCTCTATACCATCCTGGTATGCCCCATAGGCAAGCAGACCTAGCATGACGTTGCCAACAGAGGTGAAAAACAGAGTCCCAATTACGAGGAATTGAGTCCATGAGTATTCGTTCTCAATATGTAGAATCGTGCTCTCTATCCACAGTGCAGATGGGATTAGGAATACCGCATAAGCTAGCAGTAGGCGCACCTCCCCATTGCCATCTGACTCCGCCCATGGCCACCTCATTGAATCAACAGCCGACTCCTCAAGATGGAAGAAAACGATGTACCAGTAAATCAGGAAACCCAGTGCGGCCACGAACATGAACGGTACGATGTACGTCCTCCATGCTTCGGGGACCCCTCCCCACAGTTCCATGGGATTCTCAGCATGGGACAAGCCGTAAACGTACGAGACTAGGACAAGGGGCCCGAAAACGAAGGTGAAAGCTAGGACGAGCCGACGCGTAATCTCCACGAGCCTTGCAAGCAGCACCCCGTCATAAAATCAAAGCCACATACCTGTTCGTGGAGGCGTGTCCGAGGAATTGGAGGAGCCAGATTTCGTGATCACAGCGACTCATTCTGGATTCGAGGTCCGGAGGTACTCCGACAGTATCCAGGCCAGAGTAAGGACAGAAGGGACGAACTGGAGGGGCTCAAGTGGTGGTTTTCGAAGGATTGCCGGCTACATCTTTGGTAGGAACGAGAGGGAGCAGATGATTGCAATGACCGCCCCAGTACACATCTGGGAAGAGGGCAATGGGACCATGATGGCATTCACCATGCCTTCAGAGTACTCCCTGGAGGAACTGCCCAGTCCAAACGACGGCGGGGTGCATCTGGTGAATGCCGAGGGGAGGTCATTCGCCGCCCTCTCGTTCACTGGCCTATCCGGGACCAGGAAGACAGAACGGCTGAAGAAGCGACTCATGAGGCTAGTATCCGAAAACGGACTCGAGACATCCGGTCCAGCAATGCTAGCGGTATACGATAATCCAAACACTACGCTGCCCTTCTTGCGGAGGAATGAGATCCTCGTTCCCCTATCAGATTAGCCTCTTCAAGCGATAATTCGATTACCTCTTCTCCATTCCAGAGGCCAATGAGGGAAGAACAACCAGTCGAATGGTGGAAGGAAGGCGCCGTGGAAGGCGCGCCTGAGTCGATACCGATCAGACCTCCGGGATCGAATGCAATCGATCCCATGGCACATAACCCATTCCACGAATTCCAATTCGTTCCGAGGCCAGAACACGCTATGTCATTCATGGACTCAATAGAGAGCGTAATCCGGAACTTCGTAAATTTCAGCGATCGAGCCTCGAGGTCGGAGTATTGGTGGTTCCAACTATTCTTCGTCGTCGCCCTTGCGACCGCCGATTTCATAGATGTCATGATGGGTGAATTAGCCGAAGTTCCATTCAATTGGTTCGGCACTATTGTCTTCTTTGGTCTAATCATCCCAAACCTAGCGGTACATGTGAGGAGACTCCACGATCTCGGGTACTCCGGTTGGTTCATCTTGCTGGTGTTTATTCCCTGCGTAGGGTCGATAATCGGATTAGTCATCCTTGTCTTTATGGCGGTTGAAGGGCAATCTCAGATAAACGACTACGGAACCGTTCCCACCAACACAATCGTTCGAGAGTGAAACCGAAAGCAGATTAATCCAGAGCCGAACCAGCGGTACGTGCAGCGTTGTGGCGTGACAGAGGTCTCCAAAGCCCTGGAAACGGAGGAAGTCACTCTAATCCTCTTCCACAGGGGGTCAAGTGACCCCGAAGCAACTAGGCTGAGGGATTTGGCTGAGGAAAGAGGAATCGCGGTTCGCGAGTCCTCCAAGTCGGACATGTGGAGGATGTCCCGTGTCAACGACGGGGAAAACCCACCTCCGATACTTGCACTAGTTGGGAGGAGGCCAGATGCAACAGTCGATGAGATACTGGCCACCGGGGGCCTATGCTGGCTTCTCGATGGAGCACGATATCCGGTCAACATCGGCTTCACCATCAGAACTGCAGAAGTCAGCGGGGCTCAGGCTGTTTTCGTCGACGGATCTCTGAATCACGTCGAGAAGAAGGCTGCAAGACGGGCATCAATGAAGGCTCACAGGTTCATGCCCGTGCATTGGGTGGATGGGGGGGAACTAGTCATGATGGCTAAGGAAGCTGGCTTCCGGATAATCTCCTTGGAGGATACCGGTGAAATAGGCCCATGGGAAGAGGATCTGACTGGGAACGTGCTCCTCGTCATCGGAGGAGAGCATGACGGGATCTCCGATCACGTCCTGAAGGCGTCTGATTCTGTGCTCAGGGTCCCAATGTCCGGATTCGTCCCTTCGTACAACCTACAGGCACCCATGGCAGTAGTTGCGGCCGAGGCCCTAAGGCAGCGGAATCCCGAGTCCTAGAAGGATCCCTCTAGCTCTCTGCTGATGATCATCCTCTGGATCTGGCTGGTCCCCTCGAATATCTGGTAAATCTTAGCCCCCCTCATCCTCCTGGCCACGGGGTACTCCTCTGAGTAGCCGTACCCTCCAAGGACTTGGACTGCATCGGTAGTTACCTCCATGCATATGTCCGCAGCGAATCTCTTCGCGTGTGCTGATTTCAGAGTCGCCCTTTCCCCAGAGTCCAGGGCATTGGCAGCACTGAGGGTTAGGAGCCTAGCAGCCTCTATCTTTGTAGCCATGTCAGCCAGGATGAATGAGATCGACTGATGCTTGGAAATAGGCTTCCCGAACGTCTTCCTCTCCTTGGCGTATGTCCATGCCTCCTCCATCGCGCCCCTGGCGTTTCCGACCGCGGCCGCTGCCACCGCCGGCCTCGAGTGGTCAAAAGCTCTCATCGCATTCATCCACCCCCCATTCTCCACTCCTCCGACCAGATTTGATGTGGGAACTCTCACATTGGTGAAATTCACGCCTCTGGTGTCGGAGCACCTCTGACCCATGTTCTCCTCCTTCTTGCCGAGCTCTATCCCCGGCGAATCCGCGTCGACGATGAATCCACTTAGTCCACCGTAACCGGCTTCTTTGTCCGTGTATGCTAGGACGAAGAACCAATCCGCGTAACCCGCACCAGAGATCCATGCCTTGCTTCCGTTGATCACGTAGTCATCGCCATCCCTGACAGCCTCGGTCTTCAGAGACTGGACATCGGAGCCAGCATCCGGCTCTGTAACGCAGTATGCAGCCAGCTTCCCCGATGCGACCCTGCCCAGGTACTCCGCCTTCTGCTCCTCCGTACCACCAGTGAGGATCGGGAATGATGCGAGCATAGTATGGTAGGAAGCAGTACCGAAACCAGGATCCCCTCTGGAGAGCTCCTCACAGATTATCATCTCATCAACCGTCGACATTCCAGCACCGCCATACTTCTCGGGGATAGTGACATTCAGGAGGCCCAATTCATGGGCCTTCGAAATAGCATCCAGTGGATATGTCCCGCTCTTGTCCCATTCCTCAGCATTGGGAGTCACTTCCTCGTCGCAGAATTCCCTGGCCATATCACGTATCATCATCTGCTCTTCGCTGAGTCGAAAGTCGACCATAAGGCCTCCAGAGAATAGCACTATTTGAGTAGTTTCAGGGTGCGCTCGCACACGTCAACTGTTATTTCTCACCCTTTCTTCCCGAATATGATTAGTATGGGGGAAAATAGGCTTATCGAGCACACTGGGGTTGAGTTCCCGATAATCTGCGGTGCAATGTACCCATGCTCAAATCCGGAACTAGTCGCAGCAGCGGCAAATGGCGGGGGGATGGCAATCATCCAACCAGTGTCTTTGACCGTAGTCCACGGCTTTGACCAACCAGATCTCAATCAGGGCCTGATTGATGGAATTCGCTACATTAGGTCGAAGACGGACGCCCCCATCGGATTCAACGCACTGATAGAGAAGGGCAACGACAAGTACCTGCAGAGGATGTCCGAGTGGATAGACATAGCACTGGACGAGGGGATCAGGTTCTTCGTAACCTCCTTGGGAAAACCAGACTGGGTCTGCGATAAGGTGCACTCAAGAGGGGGATTCGTCTACCATGACGTAACGACTCGTTTTCACGCCGAGAAGGGAGTAGAGTGCGACGTAGATGGCCTGATTTGTGTGAACAACAGGGCAGGCGGGCATCTGGGTACCAACAGCATGGAGGAGATGTACGCATCCCTATCCGACCTAGGGCTGCCTCTGATTTGCGCTGGGGGCATAGGCAGCGAGAAGGAGTTGACAGAAGCTCTCAAGATCGGATATGACGGAGTCCAGATGGGGACTCGATTCATCGCTACCGAAGAGTGCTCGATGCCAGAAGGATACAAGCAGGCCATAGTGGGGGCAAGCGAGGATGATATCGACTGGACAGTAAAACTCACTGGAATCCCAGTATCGGTAATCAAGACCCCAAACTACCGCAGGGAGAATCCATGGATCGTCCGCGCCCTCCTCTCGGGCCGATTCAAGCACAGGACCCGGTGGCTGATGAACACAATCTCATTCAGGCGTTGGAGACGGATGTCCAGCGGTGCCAAGTCGTCTGACATCTGGTCAGCAGGAAAGAGCGTCGAGACTATCGAAGGCATTGAGTCGGCAACCACAATCATGAGGAGACTCGGAGAGTCACTATGAGAACAAACTAGGCCACTTCCTCTTTATGGACCTGAATATCACTCTGGAGGCCACCATCGAAGTTAGCAGGAAGGCTATCGATGTCCAAACAGGGGCTTCTTCACTGGTCGCGAGGAGGTAGGTGACAACCAGAATCCCGGCCCCGTAGACCGCACGAAATGCCGAGAAGACCAAGAAAGCCCGGAAAGCTTTGCTCCCTAGCACCCTCTCCTTCAATGAGGCGTCCGCCTTCTCTCCCATATGCTCAGGGACAAGCAGCCATTCACAACACTTAGTCGTGACCTTGATCATTTTGGCGAAACTAGCCCGGGCGGGCAATTCGATGACTAACTTGCTAAATCAACAGCATCCATCACATTTGCAGTCCGCGCCACAAGGGGCGCATTCACAGCATTCGCAGTTCATGAACATGGAATCTCTGCGTGGTATTTAGAATTATATCTGGGGGCCCAAATAATGAAACGATTAGAGAACTCTTGGTAAAAATCCGTCAGTACTCGTTCTTCTCACTAGGGTCATCGCTGAAATACTGCACGAACTCGTACTCGTTCCCATCGTGATCGAAGAAATAGTAGCGGTGTCTGTGAGGGTGGTCAAGATAGGTGGCACCCTGCCTGTATCCTGCTTCCAGCATGCGCTTGGATAGCCCCGCAGAATCACTTACCACGAATCCCATGTGATTCATCCCCGGGTGAAAATACGGCTTGTGTGGCCCCTTCTCGGTAGCACCCCGGCTCTCAATGCACAGGTAGGAGTCAGCAGTGCCAACATGTACCCAGCGCTCTGCTGGGCTATCCGCCCCCCCGCCCTCCCCTCGAATGCTGAACTCAGGCATTGCGGTCAGAAGGAATCGTACGGTCTCATCCACATCTGTGGATGTCATATTCAGGTGCTCCAGGAAAGGCCTCATGGATTTATGAGGGCCAATCCGACTTATTTCATCATCGGTAGCCATTATCCCTCAGCAACAGCCATCGTCCCTCATTGGGGCTACAATGAAAGAAACCTTATCGATTTGCGAGGTATTCTGTAACTCTTCTATCACGAGTCTTATATTGCTCGCAGGCCCCTTGATCTGAAGCAAGTCAACGCATGAGTGGCTATGCTTGAGGCTGCTATGGCTGTAAGAAGAAACCTCGACCAATTCGGAATGGCGGAGGTCCAGTAGTTTCTGCCCCTTCCCATGATCGTGTTGGTAGTAGACTACCAAGTGCCCTTCGACGATAGTGGCTCCGTCCATTTCCACCAGGTCTCCCCTCTGCTGCTTCTCGGCGAAGAACAATGATGCGTCGCGAATGAAGCGGCTTCGGTTCTTGTATCCGGATCGTTCAATCAGGTTGTCGAAGTCCCTAGCGAAATCACGATCGGCGCTGAATGAGATAATCTGACTCATGAAACGCCGAACTAGTAATTACTAATAATAATTATGAATTACCTAATTAATAGGTTCAGTTAAATAGATATTATTGAGCGGCGGTCCTCATGAACACACGAAGCACAGCTATGCTAACCGCCCTGATAATGCTCTTCTCGAGCATGGCCGGGTGCCTGGACTCCGACGACGACGATGAATGGACAGCCATGGTCTCAACATATCACGTTGGCCAGCTGGTATCCGCAATAGGCGGGGACACGATCAAAGTGGAGATGATGTCCGCATCAAACGTTCCAGTTCACGACTTCGAGCCGGCCGCGGCAGACATAGTGAGGCTTCAGGAGAGTGACATATTCTTCTACCACGGTCTGAACTTGGAGCCGTGGGTAGAGTCGACCCTCTCATCTCTCGGCGATGACGCTCCGACCTCGGTGCAGACACATGCAATGCCTACCGGTGAGGCTTCACTTGACTACGAGTCAATGCTGATTGCAGACCTATGTGAACTCCTCTCAGAGGGCCCGTACGAGAGTACTACTCTGGCAATGGGAGCGGAAGAACACAATGAAGATCACGATGATGACCATGATAACGACTCCCATGATAATCACTCCGAAGAAGAGGAAGGCCACGAAGCACACGAGCATGCCGAGGCCGAGGAGACAATCGAAAACCCGGAGAGCTGCCCGGCTGATACAGTAATCTCAATCTTCCATATGGAGGAAGGCGAGCACGTCCTTGAGTTCGAGGAGGATCATCACGAAGACTTCAACATGTCTGTTTTGAAGATGCCAGGAGGGCATGCACACCACCACGGACATGATGAACACGACGACGATGACCATGATGAACACGACGACGATGACCATGACGGCGGTGTCTGCCACAACGCTACTACTCACGAGAACTATGACTTGACAGAGGCTGATTGCGGGGCTGCAGGACACATGTGGATGGAAGGAGCCGATCACGATGACCATCAAGATGGGTTCTGCCACAACACCACCACACACGAGAACTACGAATCGACAGAGTCTGGCTGTGAGGGTGCAGGGCACGTCTGGATGGAGGCGCACAATGACTACCCTGAGATCCATGCCGAATACAACGCACACAGCCTTTCGTTCCCCGAGGAGATGGTCTGTTACGACATTAGTACCCACACAGTCAATGAATCACTGGCATCCCAAGCAGACTGCGAAGCTGCTGGACTAATGTGGACGGCATCAGATAGCGGCCCAGATGACGACGACGACCACTCTGACGAGGAAGGACATCACGAGGCCGGATACGTGGTGGTTCACATCGAGGAAGAGGGAGATTACGGATTCGCAATGCCCAAGGGCGTAGAATTCCACGTTCTGGAAGGGGGTCACGAAGGTCATGACGACCATGATGGCCACGATAATTCCACGAGCACTGATGACGACCATGATGATCACGACGACGAAGGAGAAGACCACGACGAAGATGGGGAGATAGAAGCCCACGACGAAGAGGAGTTCGAATTCGACCCGCACAGCTGGCTCGACCCACTCGCATTCAAGGCGCAGGCGCAGGTAGTCCTGGAGGCGCTGAAGGAGGCATACCCTAGTGGAGCGGGCGATTTCACATCGAACGCTGAGTCATACATGCTAGAGCTGGATAACCTGCATGCGGACTTCCAGGCGAATCTTCCGAGCGACTCAACATGCACAGATACCAAGGTTATCGCCAATCACAACGCATACAGCTACATGGCAAAGAGGTACGGTCTGCAGTTCATCTCCATCCACGGACTTGACCCAGAAGGAGAACCGGCAGCAGCAGACATCGCTGAAGCCGTTGAGGAGATCAATGAAGAGGGAATCACAGTCCTATTCGTTGAGGAGTTCACATCGATTTCGGCCGTGGACAGTATCGTCGAGCAGACAGTGTCCGAAACGATGCCAAACGGAGTTGCAGTGGAGTACCTGTACACCATGGAGCTGCCCCCTAAGGACTCCAGCGATGACTACATCTCGCTAATGAGGAAGAGCATGGAGAGCCTGAAGACCGGCCTTGGCTGCTAGTCAACAGCTTCTTGGTAATGTTTCGGAGTGGATTAGATGGCCCAGATTCCCATTTCCCGAGTGTTGAATACTCACGTTGGCGGGAGGATCATCTACCCAGCATCATTTTCGGTATCCGTACCTCCTCCCGTCAACCCCTCCCGATCAAGCCTGAACGCAATCAAGTTCCAAGCAGAGGTGAGTTAGAGTGAAGCTCATCACTATGTTTATGGAATATAGCGGAGCAATATTCCTGCTCATAGCCTCGTTTGGGGCATTGATGTCGATTTAGCGAGGGAAAGGGTGAGAGATGTCCGAATCATCGGAAGAACCCATTCTGAGTATCAGAAACCTGTCAGTTTCTAGATCAGGGGAAGAGGTTCTAGAGAGCATCTCCATTGACATCAGAAGGGGGGAATTCGTAGGCCTGGTGGGCCCGAACGGTAGCGGCAAGACCACCCTACTGCTCGCTATGCTGGGCGTTCTCAAGCCTCTGAAGGGCGATGTGTTGGTCTTTGGTCACGTGCCTGCATGCAAGCATAACCTCGGAATGTTGGGATGGGTTCCCCAAGCAGCCACGCAACTCCCAAGCAATATCCACATAACGGTAAGGGAACTCATCAGACTGGGCACTCTGAACCGCGATAACTTCCTCTGGAGGATAATGACCACGGAGATTAGGGAGAGGATAGATAGGTCTCTGGATATGGTAGGCCTTAGAGAGATGGCGGATGTCGACGTTTCCCGACTCTCCGGAGGACAACTCCAGAGGGCTGTCATCGGCAGGGCACTGGCTTCGGAGACAGAGTTCATACTGCTTGACGAGCCTCTTGTAGGGGTTGATCGGGCTTCCAGGAACTCCCTACTAAGGCTGTTAGACGACCTATGTCACAACCACGGTAAAACCATCCTCATGGTTTCCCATGACTTGGCTGCCGTGACGCAGGCAACGCATAGGATAGTCTACCTAGATGGGGGGATCCAGTATGATGGACCAACTGAGGAACTACCAGACCTCTCGGAGCTGGCTAATCTGCGAGGGATCGAACACGTCCACTCCGTATCCGTACCTTCATGGGACGAAATAATCACTGAGGTTGAGTAAGGTTGGGCATCGGATCAGCTTTGATGCATTTCGTAAGCCCGATACTAGAGTCGATTGCTCCGTTTGTCCCGGGCGAGGTTTTCCCCTACTACTTCTCTGGATTATTCCAGAATTCCCTCGTCGCAGCGGTTATGGTCACTGCAGTGGCCGGATTTCTGGGCTCTTTCCTGTTGGTAAGGAACCTCTCCCTGATTGGTGATGGCCTCGCCCACGTGTCATTTGGTGGAATCTGCGTTGGCATAGTGATGGGATCATCCTCGCCTCTCTGGTTCGCTCTGGTCTTCAGTACTGTTGCAGCGATACTAATTTTCGAGATGCAGAGGACAGAGATGCTGACAGGAGATGCCTCCATAGCCATCTTCCTGACTGGGTTCCTGGCATTCGGCCTCCTCGTCTTAAGGCTCTATGGTGGTGGCATAACCATCGATGTGGAGGGTTTCCTCTTCGGCAGCGTGAACCTCATCGATGAGCAGGATTTAGACCTGATAGTATTCATTAGCCTATACTCCATTATCTCCCTCTCTCTAATGCAAAACGGATTGCTAGCCACTACCATCGACCCCCTAGCAGCGCAAGTCCAAGGACTCCCTGCACGAGGGATTGGAATCTTCTTCAGCGTAACCACCGCTGCAGTAGTAGTCAGCATGGTTCAGGTCGTCGGAACCCTACTGGTCACGGCTCTTCTGGTAACCCCAGCAGCCACGGCCCAACTCGTCGGCAGGAGCTTCCGATCCTGCCTGATATGGACCCAGGTATTCGGTCTCACTTCCGTAATCCTGGGGATATACCTATCAGCGGAGATGGTAGCCCCAACCGGAGCGATGATAGCAGTGGTCGCAGCATCAATATTTGCCGCAGTAGGCGTATATCGGAGTATCGTAATGCCACTGTTACGCCCCGGTATGAACTCATGAAGATTCAAACTTGGCCAATCGAAGGCAGACTGCGATTCACAGTTTTCGTGGTAATGTTCAAGAGTGTCCCTGTTTTGGAATTATCATGAATAGAAGAACACTGAAGGGTCAGAGGAAGATCAAGGTTCCAGTCATGAAGATGAGTGGCAAGAAGGAGAAGTCCCAGAAGGACGCCCAGGATTCTTGCGATACTCCTGGTTGCGGCTGTGGGAACTAGATCTCTTACTAGTGCACTTTACCGACATTTGAGCGTGGCATTCAAGGTGCGGCGCTTCGACCGGTCACTGTGCGAATCCCCCCCGAACTAAGTTCGATGCTGGATGGCTCAATGGGCCCAACCAAGCAGAAGGCGGCTAGGCTCGTCGTCGACCTGGCTTCCACGGCAGGGGCCTCGGAGTTCATCCAAGTCGGAAATGCCCATGTCTCTGGAGTCAGTGTGATCACCGGTGGGCACGGGCTCAGGAGATTCCTCTCAGACCTCTCCGGCGATGAGCAGGGAGTGGTCTCCATCCCCACAACACTGAATTCTGCAGGTTGCGACCACGAGAAGATGGACGAGATGGGGATCGATTACCCCAACTTCATGGAGCAGCAGTTCGAGATAGTTCACGCATACTCCGAGTTGGGGATCGAGGCAACTCTCTCGTGTACGCCATATGATCGTGGTATCGAGAGCTCCGAAGGCATAGGGTCCTGGGCCGAGTCTAACGCCGTCTGCTTCTCCAACTCCTACACATCGCTAATCACGAATAGGGAATCGGGGCTCTCTGCGCTTGCCACCGCTCTTACGGGATGGGCTCCGAGATGGGGGCTGCACATAGAGTCAAACAGGACCCCCAACATCCTAGTAAATGTCGAGGCCCAGATGTCAAACCTTACCGATTGGAGTATCCTCGGCGATTGGATCGGCAAGCAGATACTCCCCACCTGGGACCTTCCATGGGGCCCGATGCCTAGGTTCGTCGGACTTCCAAGGGCCAGCTTCGAGATGCAGAAGGCATTGACCGCATCAGCAGCGAACTACGGGTGTCCGATGCTCTGGGCGGATGGGATAACTCGGGATGCACCCGAAGTGGGATCATACCAGGGCGAGGTGACGTTCACCGAGGGAGACCTCGAACAGAGGTACAGGGATCTCTCTCCGAGGGGAACGGTCGATCTGGTGGTAATCGGATGCCCCCAGGCCAGCGTCGGGGAGGCCAGAGAAACAGCAGCAGCAGTCCGAGCGAGGATGGAATTGGGCGAGGCCATCCCCGATCACAGGCTTTGGTTGTTCATGAGTTCCCACAACTACGACCTGATTTCCGCTGATGGGACTCTAGACCTTCTCGAGGAGGCAGGCGCCCTCGTCCTCAAGGACACCTGCCCAGAGGTGACTCCATACAATCGTTCGAAGTACAATCACCTCCTGACCAACTCCCTCAAGGCGGAACACTACCTAACCAGTGGTCTGAACCGCATTCCCACCAGTGTCGCGAGCATAATAGATTGCGTCGCCCATGCATTTGACGACTCGCTTGTCGATGGCCCAAAGCCCGAGTTGGATGGCCATTCAGCGACCCCGATCCACACCGCCAAGACCCATCAGGGCGCTCCCTTCGAGTCAATGGGCAGGGGAATACCAAGCCAGACCCAGTGGGAGGTTTCCGGCAAGGCCTTGGTCACTGACGTGCCAATAACGTATCTCGGGTACGTGAACCGGGACACGGGGGTTATCGAGGAACCAGGACATCCGCTCGATGGCGTTCCGATCAAGGACACGGTCCTGATCTACCCGAAGGGCTCAGGCTCCACAGTCGCGCCCTTCGTCCTAATGGGCCTGATATACACCGGTTTCGGGCCCATGGCCATAGTGAATCGTGACGTTTGCCCCCTCACGCTCCCCGCAGCATCCCTCTTGGGGGTCCCCTACGCTCACGGATTCCGAGACGACCCGACCATCCGAGTAAACACGGGGGACGACGTCTCGCTTTCCCTTTCGGACGGCGAAGTGTCACTCAGGGTAGATGCACGCTCTACCGAGGATTGATGGCACCCACTCCCTGCAAGGGGCATGGCCGGACGCAATGCTCCCGAACCCTGCAGGGAACAGGACTGGGGCCTCTTCGAGATAACAAACAGGGACGGTGCAGCTAGAATCGGGAGAATTCACACCAAGCACGGGGCAATCACCACTCCAATGCTGTTGCCCGTCATCAACCCCAATCTGAGGACGATCGAGCCACGGGAGATGTGGGAGAAATTCGGAATCGAGGCCCTGATAACAAACTCGTACGTCATTTGGAAGCACGAAGACCTACGAACCACGGCACTTTCGGATGGGATACACTCGCTTATCGACTTCCCAGGGGCGGTGGTGACGGACTCCGGGACCTTCCAGTCCTACGTTTACGGGGACGTCGAGGTCGGGCCAGAGGAGATAGTTGCCTTCCAGAGGGACATGGGAGTCGACATAGGGACGATGCTCGACGTCTTCGGACGTCCGGACATGACAAGGGAGCAGTTGGAGAAATCGGTCCATGAGACTTCGGAACGAGCAAACCCATCGCTCTCCGTGGCTGGCTCGGAGATGCTACTGAACGGTCCGATCCAAGGGGGGACGCATGCCGACCTAAGGGCGGAGTCATCGCTCCTGATGGGCTCATCAGAGAGCGAAGGTAGGGGTTTCGCAGTACACCCAATCGGAGGCATAGTCCCTCTCATGGAACAGCAGAGGTACCAGGAGCTATTCGAGATACTACTGGCCTCCAAGTCCAACCTACCACCAGATAGGCCAGTCCACTTCTTCGGCTGCGGGCACCCCATGCTTTTCCCGATGGCAATCGCACTCGGGGTGGACTTGTTCGATAGCGCGGCTTACGCGATATTCGCCAGAGACGACCGTCTACTGACTCCCGAGGGGACCGTGAAGCTGGGCGACATACAGGAATGGCCATTCAACTCGCATTCCCTATTCGGAACCACTCCCCAGGGAGTCAGGGAGATGGATAGGGACCAGAGGTCGACCATTCTCGCCAAGCACAACCTGGAGGTCACGCAGTCCGAACTGGCAAGATGCCGAGAGGCGATCAGAAATGGCACTATATGGGAGCTGGCCGAGAAGAGGAGCCACGCATCACCGTACCTTAGGGAGGCTTTCCTATGGCTGCAGGAGCAGCTGGACGAACCAGACGAAGGGCCCATCGGCGACTCCGTGCTTCGGATGATAGCATCCACGAACCCACTAAGGGGAGGTGGTGAGGGACTTGGTGACGAAATAGAATACCGCCCACATATCCTCCACATCCAAGCGCTTCTGGCGACGAGGTGGCGAGTCCCCGGATCCTGGTGGGACTCGACAACGGGTCCGCCAGAGAGGGTCCTGTTGATCGAGGGCGCCCCCCCTCCTTGGCGAAACTCAGCATTGGCTACGGTGATCGAGCACCTTGTGGAGGAGCCCAGGACGGTAGTGATGATTTCTACGCCAATCGGTCCGATTCCATTCTCCATTGAGGACGTCTCCCCCTGGTGCCATCTGACAGGCCCAGATGGAATATGGGGTCCGATTTTCGAAGATGAGGAGGTCCTCGAAGCTCTCGAGGAGTACGGTCTCTCGGAGGTCACGCTCATTCGGGCGATACCAAAAGAAGGAGAAGAAGAAGCACCTAATGCACCGGAGGTCAGGGATTGGCTAGATCGATGCTCGGTCGTAGATAAATTGGCTCTTTTCTGTGCAATAAACCCCTCAGAAAGTTGCAAGATGACTGACGGAATGACAAGCCGTAAGTCCCGTACCGACCGCCTAGTGAATGTAAGCTCCGGAGGTAAACACATCCTTTCCCCAAGGCTAACTGACGGTGGAATCTCACTGACAACACACGGGGCCTCAATCGCGAATGGCCTGAACACCTCTCCCGTCCCAGTTTTCGGATCTAGCGAGGAAGACTCCGACTTCCCAGGAATACCAAGGGTCTGCATCATCGACGATGCAGTGCCATTCGTGGGAAAGGGAAGGAACGTGATGCACGGTTATATCTCCGGTGCCGACTCGCACCTGATCCCGGGACAGCCTTGCATAGTGGTCGACTCAACCGGTGCACTAGTCGCACATGGGACTCCAATTACCACGCATCTTGAGATGTCATACCTGAGGAAGGGAGTTGCAGTCAAGGTCAGGGAAGGGGCGATGAAGCAGGACTCGTGACTGGCACGCTCCGGGGATTCATTCAAGTGATTGAAGTATGACCACAGCACGACTCCCGAAGGGAGTCGGTGTCGCACCATGTCCGAAGACGATCAATTCTCCGAAGCCCCGGTCATCACTGCCAAGGGCCTGAGGAAGATGTATGGTCCTCATTTGGCCCTCGATGACATTAACCTGGAGATTCAAAGGGGAGCAGTAGGGATTCTCGGTCCAAATGGCGCAGGAAAGTCCACCCTATTCAAGTGCATATTGGGCCTTATCACCACCACATCCGGCGAGGGATCGGTACTCGGCCTTGATATTCGAACCCAAGGGGAACAGATCAGATCCAGGATAGGATACATGCCCGAGTACAACGCACTCGACCCCAATCTCTTCGCCGTGGACCAGGTGAGGTATGCTGGAGAACTGCTGGGGATGAATTCGAAGAACGCCACCCAGAGGGCCCACGAAGTTCTCGAGTACGTCGGCCTAAAGGATCAGAGGTACAGGAAGATAGAGACATTCAGTACAGGGATGCTTCAGGCCACTAAGCTAGCATGCGCACTAGTTCACGACCCCGATATTCTGATCTGCGACGAGCCGACAAACGGCTTGGACCAGAGGGCGAGGTCATTCATGCTGCAGACCCTAAACCGGACTGTCAAGGAGGGCAAAAGGTCCGTTCTGATGAGTAGCCATGTAATGGATGACGTTCAGGACCTATGTGACAGCATTGTGATGATACACAAGGGCAGGATAGTGGTACAGAGTAGCATCGAGGACCTTGTCGAGCAGGTAGACAAGGAAGTCGAGATGGTGATTTGGGGCGGGGCCAGCAAGATGGAATCTGAACTTTCATCCATTGGCCTAGAGACAAGGAGGCTCGGGAGAGTCATCCGAGTCAAGGTGGAGGATGACTCAACCGTCGATAAGGCCCTGGAAGCAGCAGTCTCAGCCGGAGTCCAAGTTCGTCAAATGAAGGAATATGAACCCGATCTGGAAGACGTTTTCCTCTTGGTAATGGATAAGCTGGGTGCACAGATTAAGGGGACTGAGGACTTGATGACTCCCGAGCACACGGGGGGTGAATGATTGTCCGAAGAGCAAATGGGCCTCGAAGGGGGGGTGACTCGGATGGAAGCAGCGTTCGGATCTGGAGACGGGGATGAAGAAGCGACCGCCGTGGTCGCTAAGTCCGAAGCCTCTCTAGGGCAGATTTTTGAGCAGAAGTACCGTCCTTGGGACGGCGAACTAGGTCCAAGATGGATGAGGAACTATGCCATCTTCCGGCACCATGTCTACGGGGTGTTCACTGGCAAAGGGCACAGGCAATACCACCCCATGGTCAGGCTCCTGATCCTAATCATCTTCCTCGCCTCACTTACGCCAATTCCAATGCTCTTCCTTTCATCATTCATCGGTGATGATGGCGGACTCTTCGAGAAGATGTGGGGCATCAACCGGTACAATCTGTGGGGCCAGGTCCTAGGATACTTCCCGCGTAACCTATGCATGTGGCCCCTATTGACCGCGGTAGTTGTTGGGGGGATGATATCCGATGATCGGCAGCACGGCACGAGTGCGATTTACTTCTCTAGGCCAATCTCGAGGCTAGACTACACTTCCATGAAGTATCTGAGCGTCGCAGTAATTCTCGGATTCGTGATAGTCTTCTCGTACTTCGCGTACTACACGAGCGCAATCGTGTTCAAAGCCGAGGGATGGGCGTATCTAGCCGACACACTCCCCATATTCCTTGGGGGCATGCTCGCCGGCATCGTACTGGTGATTACCTACACTTCGATAGGTCTGGCCCTCTCAAGCATCAGCCAGAGCCGCTTCTTCGCAGCCATAGGTTTCCTGAGCATCATCTACGGGACAAAACTAGTCTCCCTCCTCGTCGAGTTACAGTTTGATACCACGTTTATGTACGCAACCAGCCCATACGACTGCCTTGCTCACATGGGTCAGTTCCTCCTGGGTATCCCCTCCAACTACGAACACCCCGTCTCCATCTCCATCGTATCGCTAATGGTCATGAACTCAGTATCGATCTGGCTACTTGTTTCTAGGGTGACTTCTCTGGAGGTGACTAGGGAATGACGAATGAAACTCAAGAACCACCTGCAGTTCTGATTGACCAGGTCTCTAAGTGGTACGGCCAGGTTATCGGGATCAACGACTTGTCCATGGCTATCGATGGCGGGGTTACGGGGGTTCTTGGCCCGAATGGCGCCGGCAAGTCAACTTTGTTCAAACTGATGATGGGGAGGATCAGACCTAGCCAGGGATCAGTCAGACTCTTCGGGGTCGATCCGTGGACCAACACGTCCCCATACCGCAGGGTAGGCTATGTCAGTGAATCGGAGAAGCTCTACGAGTGGATGACGGCCCTCGACTTCGTCACCACACTGGCCAGGCTCCATGGGATGACGAGGGATGAAGCGAAGGAGAGATCAGAACACGTCCTAGATTTCGTCGGATTGACAGACGTCATGCACAAGGAACTTGGCAAGTTCAGCAAGGGCATGAGGCAGAGGGTCAAGATTGCGCATGCACTGGTCCACGATCCAGATCTCATAATCCTGGACGAACCGCTGCATGGGTGCGACCCGCTCGCCAGAACCAGCATCATGAGCGTTATCCGGGAGATGGGGGAGCAGGGCAAGACGGTCCTGGTGTCCAGCCATATCTTGGAGGAGATAGAGCGAATCACTGAGCAGATTGTCATCCTCCACAATGGTCGTTTACTTGCAATAGGAAATTTACATGCGATTCGTGGACTTCTAGACAAGCACCCCCACAGGATTCTGATTAAGTGCGAGGACCCCAGGAGTCTGGCTAACCTATTCGTCTCGCAGGAACCAGTCTTCGGAGTCAGGTTCCCTCGGGAAGGGCAACTGGAGATCCAGACTAACGACCTCTCAGCAGCCCACTCGGTATTGCCGTCCATAGTAGTAAAATCAAAGCAGAAGATTTCCAGCATCGAGAATCCCGACGACAATCTCGAATCACTACTTAGCTACTTGATCAAGGAGGGTGGCTGATGGACGAGAAGGGGAGGTCACTCTCAGAGACCGTCTGGACCAGGATGGACAGGAAGGCAGGAGCGATAATCGAGCTCACAATGAGGCAACTAAGGCACCGAGTCTCGACATGGGTGGTTCTTGGTGTCGGAGCTCTACTGATGGCACTGCTCCTGATTTTCTACATCGATTCGGTGAGGGAGTCATTCGAACCCATCGATAACGACGGTGACAGCGTGGACAACGACGGTGATGGCTATCCAATGGGGCAGGAGAGGAAGTATGGGACCCCTGACTGGGATTCCGAGTCGTACCCAGGTGCCAGCGTCTTCATCTCCGAAAGCGACATAGACTGGAACGATGCAGACAGAACGGTAGCGCTAAACAAGTCTTGGGAGGGAAGTGCATTCTTCGAGGCATCTTGGGTCGACGACAAATACTCTGGAGAATGGTGGGATTCCCATGTGGACTGGAATCTGAATCAAGAAGGAATCCCGGAGTTAACCGATTGCTCAGATTGGGATTTGGACCTCATCCTCGAATCAATATGGTCAGAGGCCTGTGACATGGGCGATGGCGATGGCGATGGGATGAACACATACTACGTCGCAGGGAAGTGGAGGGGTGCAGGCATCGCCACTGTGCCGGAAAACTACTACTTGCTCTGGGGTTACTGGACCGAGGAGGTTTACGTCGAGCCAGAACCTCCGGAGATGTACATCAATGAAGACGGCATAGACTGCTTCAACGGCTTGTTCCTCGGTGGGCCATACGAGAGGTACGAGGCAGCAGATTGGGAGGAAAGCAGAGTCGAATGCCCGTCCGAGACCGCACTCTCTGGTAGCCATGGGTACGACAACGATGGAGATTGCCTCGCACTGAATGATGGACGGGGCGACGATGAGAATGAGAATGGCATCCGTTGCGATGTCCAATGGATCGCTTCGAATGGCGTAGTAACTTGGATAGAGGCCGATGAACTAGTCGATGAGGACCCAGATGAGCAGGAGTACATAGGTGAACTCGACCATAGGACATTCGTAATAGCAGTCGGCAAGATGGCATTTGTTATACTGCTAGGTCTGTTCATCCCCTTGTTCCTCTCTCTCGGCCTGGTCAGGGATGAGACGGAGAACGGAACCCTCCATCTGCTTCTCTCGAAGCCGATTCATCGTGCCGAGTTCATCATCTACCGATTGTCCGGATATCTAGCAATCTCTGGCAGCTATGTGATAGCCCTCTCCCTGATAGTAGGACTGATTTCCTCCATCCTTGGCCCTGGAGACCAGTTTGTCCGTCTTTCTGACATGCCCGTCTGGATAGGAATCGGTGCCGCCACAACCCTGGTGCTAGCTGCTTACGGCTCATTGTTCAATGCGATGGGACTCATATCTCCAAAGTACGGAGTCTATCTGTGCATTGTCTTTGGAATATGGGAGTTCATGATGGGGAGCTTCTCCATAGTTAATCCCAATTGGACAGTAGCCAGCATCTCGATCTCGCATTGGGCGCTCCAGATGATCGATGCCGTCGTACTACTGGCATGGCCAGACACTATCCAGTGGGCAGAGATGGATAAGGCGTTTGAGATTGGATCCGGCCTCTCAGTATTCTGGCAACCGCCAGTTCATACGCTTGGAACCGCATCCGCTGGAATAGCACTACTGAATAGCATTCTGGTCCTCCTCATAGTTACAGCGTCATGGGTCTTCATCGCCAAGTCAGTATTTAGCCGCAGGGAGATATTGTGATTCTGATGCAGGAAAAACCAAGCAAGTTCGAGGGGGATTTCTCGTCCCTTTGGCGTCTGGATGTGATGCCGCCTATTCACGGACTCTCATGGTGGTGGTATTGGGTCCTGATTCTGATACCGGACCCGGACAACCCGAAGAGGTCCCGTCAACTGATGACTCTCTGGTCGACAAAGGAGACCAAGGCCGTCCGTGTCAGTGGCCATTGGTGGAAACCCGGCTCCAGGATGCACAAGGACGACGAAGGGGGCTTCGTAATTCCCGGAATGGTATGCGCTTGGTGGTATGACGGCAACAAGATGCATGAGCCCCTTACCATGCGCGAGTGCCGTATGGCCGTAGTCAGCGACGAGCACTCACTGTGGCCCGGAAAAGGGGAAGGACTCGGAGCAGGGGCCGTTGTGCCAATAGACAGGGAGGATATCTCAATGGGCATGAATCCTGGAAATGAATCGATGTGGCTCAGCCTTTCTAGCGACAAGGAAGCCCGCTCCCGCGGCGCACCTTCAAGATTCGAGGCACACCTAACGCCCTGGTGGGGCCCTCCGAGTGAATTGACGTACAGGAACAACGATATCGCCCTTGGAATGGGTTACGACATCCTTCGCCTCCAGGGCATGAAGTCTAGCCTGGTAATCGATGGGGAAGAGTTCGAAGGTACGGCATACTTCCAGAAGGTAACTGTCCAGGCGCCATCCGTACCATGGTTCTGGGGCATGTTGCACTTCGACGATGGCTCCTATCTAGATTGGTTCATGCCTCACATAACGCCTCTTTCTACGGCCAAGGATGACACGCCGTGGCGCAAGAGGGACACATTCAGAGTACCTCTGAAGAGAGCCGGAGTATTCCATGACAGAGCCAGGGGGAGGACGGAGGAGTTCGACAACTGCGAGGTGGATCTGAGCAAGTCGGACCAAGGACTTCTTGACCCGCAAGGTAACTTGCTTCCGAACTTCAGTATTAGATTGTGGAACGAAAATGCCAGAGTTTCTCTTGGAATCAGGGCAGTCAGTAGAGCAAGATGGACCTTTGACCAGCCCACGAGAGGAGGTTTGGTCAGTCACCTGACATACAACGAGTATCCATTCGAGGTTTCCTCAATATTAATCACCGACAAAGAAGGAACCAGGTCACTGGATGACTACCAGTGGATACACGGAAATGCAGAACACTCATGGGGGTTCTTGCATTGAATCGTAATCTCTTAGAAAAAACCACCAGACGAGGAAGTTAGATGTCACAATTCGTTGAACAATTCAAATCCGGAATAGACGCCGATTCAACGCGTCAAGATTTCCCTGAGATTACCGACTCCGAGACTCCAATTTGGAGAGGGGGTCCGGCATTCACTTCAATGGTCGACAAGTACATCCTCGCAATTTCAGTCCTATTGGTTCACTTAGCATTCTTCTTCGGTGAACTTCTTGACACTCCGGAGGGCGAGGGTCAGGCGAATTTCTTACTCTCTGTAATAATGTGGTTAATCGATACTACTGGTGTATTGGGATTCGTAATATGCATGATGCTGCTTACTAAGGTAAATCACTACGTTAACTTCTCTACATCGGGGAGGTGGACAACATCATGGCTTCTCGTAACATCATCTATTCCACTAGTTTGGAAATCAATCGATATCATTGAGTGGTTCGCCGGCTTAGCCGGATCAGGATTCGCAAATCCTCTTCCTGAATGGGATTTCTCCTGGTTCGCTCCACTGGGCGCCTTTTCGTTTCTCGTGATGATTTCTTTCACTATCCTCTACCAACGTTCCTTCCAGTATGCAATAACCGACAAGCGAATTCACATCCGCCAAAGCTTCCTGTACTTCGAAACCAGTGCTCACGGGATTTCATATCATAAAGTGGAGAATCTCAAGGCTGACCCCACCATTCTGGGACGTCTACTGGGTTATGGAAACATACACGTCGTCACTGGTTCTGGGGTCGGCCTGCAGGTCGAGTCACTCGGTATCAGTGCAGCGTCATCTACTGAGATAATTGGGCATTCGAAGGGAAAAAGCAAGGCCCTTTCGTTCTTGAAGGGATGGGTAACCGTTCAGAGAAGCAGGACTGTTGAGGCAACAGATCCGGCTGATTGTTTGTACGGTATCAGACGTCCCATGGACGTCTACCGTCTGATGAACGAACTAATGGACTCTAACGTCGGATCATCAGTCGAAAACTAATCAGGTTTGGTTGAAATTTCCAACCAATCATTCCGCACCGTTCATAACCATGAGTCCCCCCACATTGCACAGGGGAACATAATGTCGGATGAAGATGCAATCACACAGGCTGCTCAGTGCATAACGCAAGGTGACTTCATGGGGGCGATGTCGATTTTCGAGGATCACATCAAGTCCAATCCAGACGATCCATCCGGGTACCACGGCTGGGCCGAGTCAGCCCTCTTCGAGATTCAGGATAACGGGAACTTCGACGAGAAGGGGAATGACAGGATAAACGAGGGCCAGGTCGCTGCGTATTTCAAGAAGGCTGCAGCACTGGATTCTGAGAGCACAGAGTATCAGGCAGCCTATGCAAATGCACTGATCGAGTTCGATAGAATCCCGATGGCAAT
>Ga0315330_10000120_pt1 | contig 40150 bp, 39 predicted proteins | sample M140m34915metaG_FD_203453 | JGI IMG/M metagenome (GOLD analysis project Ga0315330, IMG submission 203453) | Ammonia-oxidizing marine archaeal communities from Monterey Bay, California, United States - M1 40m 34915 | ecosystem: Environmental > Aquatic > Marine > Intertidal zone | place: USA...
TATTGACTTCAATGAAGACGCAAAGGACAAACTTAGGTCCGGAGTAAACAAGATTGCTAATGCAGTTAAATCTACTCTAGGAGCAGCAGGCACAACTGTTGTTTTAGAGGACGATTTAGGGAGACCTCATGTAACTAAAGATGGGGTAACTGTAGCCAGGTATGTAAACTTATCAGATCCAGTAGAGCATCTTGCCGCTGAAATAGTAAAACAAGCATCAATTAAGACTGCTGACGAGGCAGGAGATGGGACAACTACTTCTATTGTATTAGCACAAGCTATTATAAATCAAGCATACGAGAGTTTAGAGAGCTTTCCAAACCTTAATGTAACAGAACTAAGGAAATCTATAGAAGAGGCCTCAGAGGTCGTCTGTGACTTTCTAGACAGCAAATCTAAGCCTGTTAACAAGGAGACACTAAAGTATGTTGCTTCTATTTCTGCAAACAATGACTCGGAGCTTGGTAAGATAATATCTGATGCATATAATATTGTTGGGGTAGACGGTGTGTTGACTATAGAGGAGTCTATGTCAAAAGAAACATATGTAGATGTTGCTGAAGGAACCAGGATTAAAAGAGGGTTTCACTCTCCATACCTTATAACAGACAAAGAGAAGAATCAGGCGATTTTAGATAATCCATTTGTTCTTGTATCTGATAAGAAAATAAATACTATTGAAGACATAGAGATTCCGTTAAAGGTGGCTATGAATTCTAAAAGACCTTTACTGATAATCTCAGATATTGAAACGGCTGTAGTTAATACTCTTAATGTAAATAAAGCCAGGGGAGTTCTTCAAGTTAATGTTCTTATTCCTGAGGGAGTTGGTCTTAACAGATTTGAGCTTTTAGAGGATTTAGCGGTTATGACAGGAGCTGTTGTTGTTTCTGATGATACAGGTAATGATTGGAATGGTGTAACAGCTGAGTTTCTTGGACAGGCTAAAAAGTCTGTGTCTACAAACAAAGAGACAATTGTAACTCTAAATTTAGAAAAAACAGCTGACGCTGTTAAGAAACAAGTAGAGAGAGTAAAATCAATATTGAAATCTAAAGAGGATGAAGATAATCACTGGCACTATAAAGATCGCCTTTCAAGATTGTCTGGAGGCATTGCTGCTATTTATGTAGGAGCTCTTAGTGAGGTGGAAATGAAAGAGAAAAAAGACAGAGTTGATGATGCTGTGTCTGCAACTAGGGCAGCTCTTGAAGAGGGAATACTTCCAGGAGGAGGATCTGCACTTCTTCACGCAACAAACAAGTTACTTTCTATGCAGCTTAAAGGGAAGACCAATGAAGTAAAACAAGGGTATCATGTTCTTTATAAGGCCATTGAAGAGCCTTTTATTTCTATTCTTTCAAATGCAGGAGCAAATGCAGAGAAAAACTCAGAGATAGTTCTTAACTCAGGAAGGCATACTACCGGCTATGATGTCAAAAAAGACAGAGTAGGTAATATGTATTCTTTTGGCATTATAGATCCACTTAAGGTGACTAAGAATGCACTTAGAAACGCTGTTTCTGTGGCAACCACAATATTACAAACTAACTGTGTAATTTCAAATAAAAGAGCATGAGTTCAGAAAAGTTTAAAGCTATAGGATCTTTTGTGGTTTTGGAGAAGCAAAAAGAAGAAGTTAAAAATTCAATGGGCCTTATTATGACTGAGGCTAACGAAATGAATTTAAGATATAAATTAGCAAAAGTAAAATCAGTTGGAGATGGTGTTAGTGATATTAATAGCGGGGATAATGTGTTTTATGACTCTGCTGCTAGTTCTGATATACGAATCAATGGGGAAAAACTAACGGTAGTAAACGATAAAAACATTGTAGTTATTCTGTGAAACTATTTGAGTATGTTGAAGATGATCAGCATAGTCTAGTCACTAATCATGACTTTAATGGAATGGACTTTGTTTGGTATTCATCTCCTGTTAACCACTATGATATACAGTATATATATAGTAAGATATCTAGTTTTGATCAATTAGAGTATTATGCTGAGGTTTACTTTTTCTTAAATCCAGACATAAATCTAAAAATTTTTGATGGGTTATTCTGCTGGCTTGGAAATAGGGAGAGTGGAAGAGCTGTTCGTACTTATGGAAAAGCTAGAATCTCTCAAATGATAGAGTCTGTTTATCACGAAAAAGTAATTCCCTGGTGTCGTAGAAAAAGACGGGTTATTTTTAATCCAGATGTAATTATTTCTGCTGAAGAAAAAATGAGTATTACAGCAACAATAATTGGAAGGTCTGTTTTTTATACTGAAAAAGATTTGTTTTTAGCTTTAGATGCAATGTATCGTTCAAGAATCGTGGCTACTCAGGATTCTATATCAGAAAATTTAGGGTGTAGTAAAAGAACAATTCAAAGGCTTGTAACCCCAAAGATTAAAGATCTCATAAAAAACAATAATAGTTTGATTAAAAGAGAAAAAAAGATATCTTCAGTTATAGAGTGGATTGATGTGTTAACTTCAGAAGGAGAAAACTTAAAAATGAGACACCTTAAGGATTTAACTAAAGTTAGAGACTACTCTATACTTAAGGAAGCTATTTACCGTTATGAGAATCAACTGTAGTTTTGTTATTCATTTTTTTAATAAGGTTTCTGTAAACCTTATCAGCGTATGTGTTTCCTTTCATTATATTATTTCTGTATGGATCTTCTGAAATAAGTTCTTGACCAACTAGCTTTTTGTATGTATGAGAGCATATTAGTTTTGCTTTTTGGCTGAGTTGATACAGCTCTCTGTGTTTTGATATTTTACCTTCTCTCCAAAGAGATATTAATTCTCTTTTTTTCATATCATTAAACCTGCTTCTATCCCAAGACATACAGTTTGCAAAACTAAAAAAAGTAGCCTTGTCAAAAAGTTTTTCATCATAAAGGAAAAGGAGCATTTCAAGCTCAGACAAAGTAAGACTATATCTTTTTTGAATATAGTATCTAACAACTCTCCAGTTTTTTAAAAAATTAAACTCCTTTTCCCTTGGTTTATATACTGGAGTTTTTCTTGGTCTTTTGTTCAGGTAGTACCTGTGATACATATGATTTCATTATAAGTAGTCAAATCTACAAAATTTAAAATTCTTATCTTTGTCTCATTAAAGAAAATACCATAATGGCGACAAAAGTTGATAAAAGTAAGATGACTTGTAACAGTCCCCGTAAGAGTCCAAATCCTAAAAAGAAAAAGGTCGTTAAGGCTTGTTCTGGAGGACAGGAAAAGATTATTCATTATGGGGCATCTGGTTATGGGCACAATTACTCAGCTGCCGCCAGAAAATCTTTTAAAGCAAGACATAAGTGTGACCAGGCAAAAAACAAACTGACTGCAAGATATTGGGCTTGTAAAGACTTATGGGCCGGAAAAGGAGGGTCTACTAAATCATCTCCTAAATCAAAACAAGGAAAATATTAAGATATGAAACACAATGGTTATTATCCCATAGTAGGAAGTACAAATTACGGTAAGATGGGACCTTTTGATAAGGAAAAAAAGAAAAGAGTTGTATCAAAGAAGCAAGGGCCCTTTGGGACAATGTTCGTCACTAAAAAACCAGTTGTTAATGACACTGAGGTTGTAAAACCAAAAAAAAGAGGATGAAAGGACCTTTTAAAAATCACGCTGGTTTTGGAGATACCGTTGCTGCTGTAACTCAAGCTACAGGAATAAGGGCTATTGTTGATGCGGGATCAAAAGCTTTTAACAAACCGTGTGGATGTGAAGGAAGAAGAAAAACATTAAATGATTTATTCCCTTATGGCAAAAGAGAAAAGAAATAAGATATGCCCATCAGGCGTAGCCTGGGCAAAGAGAACGTTTGATAAGTGGCCTTCTGCTTATGCAAGTATGGCTGCATCAAAATATTGTAAAGATCCTAATTACGCTAAAAAAACAAAAAAGAAATGAATCTTCCAAAAAATGGAGTGGCGAGAGAAATTCGTCACTATATCGGATCGTTGTTTATATTCCTGTTTGTTATAGGAATAATTGTTGTTCTTATACAGTTTCCTGTATTAGACACAAATAAAGAAGTGGTTATGATGCTTATTGGCACTATAAGTGCATCTATAGGTATTGTTATATCAACCATAACTGGAGCGAAACCTGATGACGTAAATTCCTTAAAGTCAGATATAGAGAAGAAACAACTTAAAATAGATTTGCTTACTAAAGGGAAAGACGACTTAGAAAGAATGGTTATAAATTTACAAAAACAAATGCTTGATAATCAAGATGATGTTATGGATAAAATTATATTAAAAGCAGCCCTTGATTATGACGATAGGAGTAAAGCTTTATGTATGATGGAAAAGGCTTCTTGTGAGAAAGAAGATTGTGAGTGTGAAGAATAAAGTTTATGGGTGAGTTAAAAAAATGGCGAGATCAAAAATGGGTTAGAATAGGAACTGATGGATCTATTTTAGGACCATGTGGAACAAGTAAAAATAAAAAAAATCCAGATAGATGCTTACCTTTGAATAAAGCAAAAAGTCTTTCTAAAGCAGAAAGGGCGGCAACAGCTAAAAAGAAAAAAAAAGAAGGAAGATCTGGAAAACAATTTGTTTCCAACACAAAGCAAGCTAAAGTAAAAACAGGATGAATTCAAAAAAAATAAAAGCACCTTCAGGATATCATTGGATGAAATCAGGAAAAGATGTTAAGTTAATGAAACATAGCGGTAAGTTTGTAAAGCACAAAGGAGCTTCTTTGTATGCGGAATTTAAAATTCAAAAAAAACACACATAATCATGCCTACAAGTAAATACTCGAAGAAACAAAAAAAAATAGCATCTGTTGCTCCGCCTAGGAACAAAATAACAAAAGCGGATTTTGATGTTCTTAAGAAAAGAAAAAAAAGAGGATAATGGGCCTAAGCAAAACAGCTCTTTATTATAAAAATAGCGCAAAAGCAAGGCGTGTTAAATCTGAGTATGATAAAAAGTATCAAAAAAAGAAAAGTGCTATAAAAAAAAGAGTTGAATGTAATAGGTTTAATAGAAATAACGGAACGTATGGTAATGGAGATAAAATGGATTGCTCTCATCAAAAGGATGGCACATTGATTAAAGAGCATAGAAGTAAAAACCGGGGCAGAAAGCCTTAAAAAAAATGGAAGATTTGAGAGTATATGGAATAAATATCTCTGCAATTACAGGGGTTGGGATAAGTGACATAAATCCTGCGTTATCAACTTTAGTTTTAACAGCAACGCTGGTTTACACTGTGATACAAATTATAGAGAAAGCAAAGAAGAAATGAAAAAATTTATAGATAAATTACAACAAGCCTGGAATAGTCTTTTGTATAAGTTGATGTTTAAAAAGTACAAATGAAATATTTTTCTGAATCAGAATTTAGTGACTATGAAATGATGGATGAAAAACTCTTAACTATGTTAGATCAGTTAAGAGAGGCCTATGGTAGCCCGATAAAAATTACTTCGAGCTATAGGAGCCCTAGTCATCCCATTGAAGCAGCTAAAGATTCTCCTGGAGAACATTCTTATGGAGCGGCTGTTGACATTGAAAGTATTGGTGGCGGAAAAACATTTAGGCTTGTAAAAGCCGCTATTCAGGTTGGATTTACTAGAATAGGTATAAGTAGAAAAAAAGGGTTTATGCATTTGGGAATAGGATATCCAGGAGCGCCTGAAAAAACAATTTGGACATATTAATATGGCAAAAAAAGCATTTAAAGAAACTGCCGTGGGAAAATTTTTACTTCAAAAAATTCCTTCAGTCGTTGGCGCTATTGCCGAGGATACTCCTGTTGGAAGTGTTATTCAAGCTATTATAGGAGGCTCCGACATGTCTGAACAAGACAAGCAGGTTGCTTTAAAAAAACTAGAGCTAGAAAGAGCTGAAATGGATGGCATAACACGAAGGTGGGTGGCAGACGCTAGAAGCGGTTGGCTTCCTTCTAATGTAAGGCCGTTAACATTAATATTTCTTACAGTTTCTTTTGTTGTTGGATGGTATATGCAGATAGAAGGTTTATCAGTTGTGAAAGAGCTTCTTTTTGTTGTTTTTGCAGGATATTTTGGCGGGCGGTCTTATGAGAAGGTAATGGGTAATAAAAACCACAAATAATGGCTAGAATACAAACATATGATCAAGATAGTAATGTAACTTTTCAGGACAAGCTGCTAGGGACAGATTCATCAACATCAGGAACTAAGAATTTTACTATTCAAAGTCTGATGGACGTTATAAATCAGTTAAGTGGAGTTGATTTATTTGATGGTATAGTTTTTAAATATCAAGCGTTTGAGCCAGCTGCTGCAGATCCTGCGGGAGCATTAAACCTTGTTGGTGGAGTTGCGGCTACGCAAGCATTTTCAGCAACAACTCAGATAATAGTATCAAAGAAAGTTGTTAATGGTATTGATGTAGAAAACTATGTAACTTCATTTTTAGGCAAAAAAATAAAAGTTTCAAAGCAAGGAGACTTTGACAAGTTTGGTGTATTTAGAGTTACTAATGTTCAGAATCATTCAAACACCAGGTATTTAGTTTTAACTGTAACCCATAAAGAATCAAACGGAAGTTTTGAGCCAAACAGTTATTATTTCCTTTCATTTTATGGACTTCCTTTAGTTACAGACTTAGAAGATGTTACTAATGCTGGGTCTGGACTAATAATCACTGACGCAGAAAGAACTACTTTAGGAACAGCATTACAGCCTTCAGACATAACAGATAACCTTACCTCTACAGATGCAAATAAAGCTTTGTCTGCAAATCAAGGAAAGATACTTAAAGATCTTACAGACAATCTATTTGATTTATTAGACGTTGATGCAGCAGATAAACCTGCTTTGGATACACTTAGAGAGGTTGTTAATTTTTGTCAAATAAATGCAGCTACTTTATCTTCTTTAGGGATAGGCAGCATTGCGGGACTTCAAGTTGCTTTAAATGCAAAGGTTGATGTTGTATCCGGTAAAGCTCTTTCAGAAAACGACTTCACTACTGCTCTTTTAAATAAACTGAACGGTATAGCTGCTAATGCTCAAGTAAATGTAAAACCAGATTTTACTGCTACAACAGGTGCTGCTAATGAAATATTAAACATACCTTCAGATATAACTGATTTGTCTGCTCACAACGTAATTGAGCTTTCAGATGTAAATACAGCTTTTTTTACAGGATCCACAGCTACTGCTTTGACAGACGCAGGATCAGGATCTATTATTACAAACACAGAAAGGACAAAGCTTGGCGCAATAGATGTCAATCCTACAAATTCTACAATAACAGATGGGACTGATAGTATTACTGTCGCTCCTTCTTCTAGAACTATAGAGGTTGCAGGGACTACAAATGAAGTTGAGGTATCTCCTACCGGAGCGCAAGATCTTTCTACAAACAGAACGTTTACAGTTGGACTTCCAAATGATGTAACCATAGGAAATGATTTAACAGTAACTGGAGCTGCAACCGCCGCTTCTTTTGTAAAATCAGGAGGAACCTCAGCACAAATTCTTTTGGCTAATGGATCGGTTATTGATCTGACAATAGAATCCCAAGGAATAAATAGCAACGATAGTGATGCAAAGGTTCCTTCAAATGCTGCTGTTAAAGATGCAATAGATACTGCAATATCAAATCTTGTTAGTGGTGCTCCAACAGCGTTAGACACATTAAATGAATTAGCCGCAGCCTTAGGGGATGATGCAGCATTTTCTACTACCATAACGACAGCTTTAGGTAATAGATTAAGATTTGATTCTTCTCAAACTTTAAGTTCTGCAGAAAAAACTCAGATACTAACAAACTTAGGGATTACTTCTACTATTCAAGAAATTAATTTTTTAGATGGTGTTACCTCTACCCTAGCATACAAAAGTCATACTGTAACTGTAGGAAGCAAGACAGGAGGAGGAAATGCTTTTTATATAGACGGAGGTGAGTTACCTGTTTTAATTGTTTTACCAGAAACTAAATATAGGTTTGATCTAAGCGATGCTACAAATGCAAATCATGATTTTCAGTTTAGTGAAAATATAGACGGAGCTGGAACTGGATCATATACAGCCAATGTCACTGCTGTAGGAACACCTGGACAATCAGGCTCATATATCGAAATAACTGGTAGTTATCAATATCCAAATTTATACTATTACTCTCCTAATAGTACTGGAATGGGTAACAGAGTAAAGACGGACGCTAGTACATACTTAGAAGGTCTTACTTCAGATAAAATAGAATTTGATCATGATTTAATTGTAGATTCTAAAATAGCTACAAAGCATAGTAATACCGTAAAGACTATGGTTGTTACTGTTGTAACTAAAACTGCAGCACACCCAGCACACGGTGTAGCCGGGGCCTCTAGTTTAGGATATTCTATAGACGGTATAGAATCGCCTGAGTTAACTTTTGCTGTAGGAAATACTTATAAGTTTGATCAATCAGATTCAAGCAATACAAACCACCCTCTTAGGTTTTATACTGACGAGGCAAAAACAGCTATATTTGGATCAGGAGTAAGCTACTCGACTGCATCTGCTGGTCAAAGCGGTGCTTATACTCAAATCACACCTTTAGAGACAACACCTAACGTATTATACTATCAGTGTAGCGCTCATGTTAAGATGGGCTGGAAGGCTGTATTTAATACAAGAAACTTAACAAATTTTTTAACTGATGATTTAAATGAAGGTTCTTCTAATCTTTATTACACAGACGCAAGGGCAGATGCAAGGATAGCGGCTGCTTCAATAGATGCTTTGTCTGATGTAGATACCACAACAAGTGCACCATCTACAGGACAGGCTCTTGTTTGGGATGGAAGTAAATTTGAGCCAGGTACAGTCGGAAGCACCTTAACAATTCAAGACGAAGGTAGCGATCTTTCTACTTCTGGTACGACCCTTAATTTTGTGGGTACAGGAGTCACTGCCTCTGGCACGGGTGCTACTAAAACAATAACGATACCAGGTGCAGCAAGCGGTATAACGATACAAGAAGAGGGAAGCGCTGTAGGTACTGCGGCAACCACATTAAATTTTGTTGGTAGTACTGTCACTGCAGCAGGAAGTGGTGCTTCTAAAACAATTACAATTACAGGAAGTAGTGCTGGAGGCGGAGGAACTACTGTAGCAAGAGATACTCTAAGTGGAGTTTCTGGAACACAATCATACAATTTATCTCAATCTATTGCAGACGAAAATAATACATATGTGTTTATAGACGGGGTCTACCAATCTAAAACAACATATAGCATGTCTGGTACAACTCTTACTTTTGGGTACCAGCCACCAGTTGGAACAAATAACATAGAAGTAATACATTATACATCAGCACCTGCTGTTACAGATGTAGGGGTATTACAGGTTGATACTTTTGATGGGGCTAACTATTCTAGTAACCTAACACTTTCAATAGCACCTGAAAACAAACAACACACTAATGTTTTCATAAATGGTGTATATCAAGAAAAATCTACATATACATTAAGTGGAAACGCTTTAACTCTAACAGGATACTCTGCAACTACAGGAGATACCATAGAGGTTGAAAGTAGAAAAGTAATAACTCCATCTGGGTTGACATATGCAAATATGGTTTCGGACACTGGAACAGGAGACGGGTCCAATCAAACTTTTTCAACACCAAACGGTGCTCCTCAAACAAAGGAGTTTACTCTTGTATATATAAATGGTGTTTACCAATCCAAATCAACTTATGCGTTAAACAGTGGTGATATAGTATTTACTACAGCACCAGACGTTGGAGATGAAGTAGAAATAATATCTATTAACTCTCTTAATACCGCATCTGTGCCAGCTGTAACTTCTGTGGGTAGTTTATCAGGAGATGTTGTTTTAAATAACTTAAAGCAAAATGTAAGTGTTATAAGTGGTAACACAAACGCTCAAGCGTATCATGTTTATGTTTTTACAGCTAATTTAACTTTAACGCTTCCTGCTTCACCAGAGGCTGGACAGTGGATAAAAATATCAAATAGATCAGGAGTTGCAACTTGCGTGGTTGCAAGAAATGGAAGTAACATAATGGGTGCTGCATCTGATTTAACACTAGATACAGCATCAGCAAGTTTTGAATTAATATACTCTGACGCAACAAACGGATGGGTAATAATAGGACAATAATATGGGTAATTTAAGTACATTTTTTCCGGCTGCATCTAGTACAAATGTGTTGGAACATTTAATTTGGATGCCAGATGGTAGAACTATAAAAACGGCAAATGGTGATAAAACAGCAGATAATTTAACTGCAACTTTCACTCCGGGAACAACTTTTGTAGATGCAGGTAGTACTATAGCTTATACACCTCCTGAAGGAACTAAAAATTTATTATTCGCTATGAATTTTAATTATGTAAGAGATGCTAGTTATGGACCTATATGGTTGACCAAAATAACTATAGACGGTACAGATTGGTTAGGGTCGCACGATTCTTTGTATGGAGGGTCTGACGATTATTTCAATGTAGTTAATGTTCAAAGATGTCTTCAAGTAGGAGCGTCATCTGAAAATATAGCAGGTGGAATAATAGGAAGCTGGACTAGTGATAAAACTTTAGAATATAGAGTTGCATCTTATAGTTCCACATATGATTGGAGATTTGGTGAAAATAATTATATACCGGGAGGTAACGAAAATACCTTCCAAAGGCCAACGTATCAATTAATAGCAACAACTTAAATTATGATTTCACACACATATCAAATATTATCATTAAGAAAGTATAACGACACGCTTTTAGATATTGTGAACAGTTTTAAATTACGGATTACAGGAACTAAAGATGGTAAATCTCTTTATGTAGATAAAGAAATATTATTAGATATACCGTCTGAAGAGTCTTTTATAGAATACGAAAATTTAAATGAACAACATTTAATAGATTGGTTTAAGGATGGCGTAAGAGACTTTTTGGCTGAAAAAGAAATAGAACAAAAATTTAATTTAAATAAAGGTACTGAAACAGATAGCTTTCCCTGGGTCTAAAATATTACAAATAACAAATTAAAAGAATAAATTATGTCAAGAACAAAAGTTAAAAAATCGGTTATAGCGGACAATTCTGTTTCTTATGATCAATTAGGGCCAGAGTTTACAGAATCTTCTGCATTGTCCGGAACAGTGATAAATTGGGATGTAGCGCAAGTGTTTACAAAAACACTTAGCGGGGCTACAACATTTACTTATACTAATGATGAAATCGGAATGGTTAAAGATTTAGTTATATCAGGAGCTTATGGTATTACATGGCCAACAGGAACAAAGATTATTGCTGGAGAATATGACACGACAGTAGAAAATTTTATACAAATAGTAAAAACTGGAGCTGCTGAATACTTTTTATCAATATCAAAACAATCAACATAATGGTAGCAATAGAGAAAAACGGAACGATACAGACATTTAATCGCTTGCCTAATAAATGGGAAGATGAAAAAGGAGTATACATGAATTTTAGATTGTTCCCAAATAAAGAAGATTACGGTTTTTATAATGTTGTAACTCCTGAATATGACAAAGTAACACAACAGTTATCTCAAATATTTTGGGATGCTGATAATAAAGTATTTACATATACAGTAAGTAATATTGATTTTGATGCTACATACACAATTGAAGTAGAAGACGAAGAAGGCAATAAAACAGAAGAAACAAAACCTTCATACGATAAAGATAAATTAAAAGCAGATATTATCTCTAGTGTTAAAAGAGATGCTAATAATTTATTATCTCCAACTGACTGGTATTCAAGCAGAAAAGCGGAATTAGGTACTGCAATACCGGACAGTATACTTGCAGAAAGAAAAAAAATTAGAGATAAAGTAGATGTTATAGAAGCAGAAGTTGCAGCGCTTACAACTGTAGAGTCAATATTAAAATACATTTATACCTTTACAGAGGAAACAGAGCAACCACAATAGATGTTAGGAAAAAGAATAATAAATACTGGAGGAGTATCTTGTACTACAGATACTACACAAATATTAGATGGAGGCTCAACTCAGTCTACAGCTTTATATAGATTTGAAGACAACGCTAATGATACTGCGTCTAGTACAGGTAAGTTTGGTAAAGGGGCTATATTTAATGGGACTAGTTCTGTTGTAACAATAAATAGTGTTTTTGATTTTAGTTCAAGTTTTTCAATTTCAATGTGGTTCAACGCTGACACTTTACCCTCTGGTGATTATACACCATTGTTTTTTACAGATGGGTATGGAGGGTCTAACTCAGATTATGGAATTGCTCTTTATTTATACGGCAATACTATAAAACCCTGGATAGATAGGCAGGCAACATATACTGACATTTTTACTGCAGGAACGTTGTCTACGAGCACTTGGCATCATGTGATACTAACTAGAACCTATAACTCTAAGTGGGAATTATTTTTAGATGGCTCCTCCCTAGGCACTTATACAAGTGCTGGTTTAACTGATAACTACACCCCCAGTTCTTTTAGTACAATAGGAAAGCATTCTAATAGTGCTATGTGGTTTGACGGAAAAATAGATCAAGTTCGTATTTTTAATAAGGCACTAAGTACTTCTGAAATAACGACACTTTACAATGAGACTACAACTACGGCTAATACTTTACAAATTTTAGGGGATACTAGTTGTATTGCAGCATATACTTTTGAAGGAAATGCAAATGATTTAGATACGTCAACTCCACAAAATGGAACAGCATCAAATGTAACATACGATTATAGCGGTACTTTATCTGGAGCGACTTATGTTACAGGTAAATTCGGTAAATCTGCTTCATTTGATGGAACTAACGACTATATAAGTGCTGATAATCCAAATGCTTCTGGAGGTGCAAGAAGTTTTTCGGCTTGGATTAAAACTACTTCAACGGGTTTTCAAAGCATAATAACTAACGGGGGAACAAGCCATGCTAGAGGATTAAATATGTTTGTTTATAATAACAAACTATATAGTACCTCAGGAAATGGTTCAGGTGAAAATTATGGTCCTACGTCTTCCGCAAATGTAAATACAGGCGAGTGGGTTCATTGTGCACTTACAATGAGTGGCACTGCATCTGGTTCAATATTAAAAACTTATGTTAATGGTACTTTAGATGGTACTCATACAACAACTGTAGCAATTACTGATACATCTGATGCGTTTAGAATAGGAGGTCGTTATGTTAATGGCTCTTATGCTTCTGCTTGGTTTAGTGGTCAAATAGATCAAGTTCGGATATTTAGTAAAGAGTTAAGCCCCGGCGAAGTAAATAGTCTTTATAATGAAACTACAACTACAGCAGCACTGGGTACCATAACTAATCCGTCTACTGTTGCATATTATAAAATGGCTGATCCTACAGATGAAACTGGCTTATATAATTTAACTGGATCAAATGTAGATTTTAATATTCAAGGCAAATATGGATTTGCTGGTAAATTTAATGGGACTAATAGCTACCTATATGCTGCTAATTCAGTACAACAACCAACTAAAAATTTTAGTGTTTCTTGTTGGGTAAATTTTAATACTATTAAAGCTGCTTCAACAGGTATAGTTGCAAATTTTAAAACAGGAGTAACACCTCAGGTTGGTTGGGCTATAGCTCATCAAAATGGAACTCCGTTTCAATTTTGGGCAGATGGTACTGCAAGTTCTAGTGGGGCAAAAGCTCAAGGCACAACAAATCCAGTTGCGGGCACATGGTATAATATAATTGGAACTTATGATGGAACAAATATAAAAATATATGTGAATGGTTCATTAGAAGGAACAACAGCTTACAGTGCTACTCCTGCTCAAACAGATCAGCCTTTAGTTATAGGTAGATGGTATGGTAATTATAATGATTATTATATTGATGGTAAAATAGATCAAGTAAGGATATTTAATAAAGCAATTAGTGCTTCAGAAGTTACGAAACTTTATAACGAAATACAATGTGCTAATACTATAACTGCACCTGAAAGTTATTTTAATACAAAACTATATGCTGGAAATAGTGGAACTAACGCTTTAACTGGAGTAGGGTTTCAGCCTGACTTGGTTTGGATAAAAAGTAGGAATAATAACTATAACCCCACCTTGTATGATTCAGTCCGAGGAACAGGTACTTCTAAAGCGATTTATTCAAATGAAAATGTTGCTGAAAATACCTATCCAACTTTAAATAATTTTGTTTCTTTTGATACAAATGGGTTTACACTTGGAGCAACTTCACATACTAATAATATTATTAATAAAACAAGCGATAATCTTGTATCGTGGAACTGGAAAGGCGGAGGTTTATTAAACAAATCAGCTAGTTTTAATGGTAGTAGTAGTAGGATAACATTGCCTAAGCTTACAGGATTAACGGCCGACGTAACTGTTTCAGGATGGGTAAATATAGGGAATACAACAACGTCCAATAGGATAAGATTTATCGAACTAAATACGAATGCAAATGGTTATGCGGGAACCATGTCGGTTCTGTATAGGCCAAGTGATGGTCAATGGCTAGTAAGATCAGGAAACGGTACTTCTACAAATTCTGATGTATTAACACATACATACACATTAACACAATTAACTTGGTATAACGTATGCTTTACTAGAGATGATTCTACTAATGTAACTAATTTTTATGTTAATGGTTCTTTACAAGATACAGAAACCGTATCTGTTTCTTCTTCGTACCCTTCTGACGCAACAGGAGTAATTGGCGATTTAAATTATAGTGCGGGGTCAAATTATAATTGGCTTGGATTAATAGACCAAGTAAGAATATTTAATAAAGCAATATTAGCTTCAGAAGTCACAACTCTTTATAATGAAACAGCCAGCACTATAAATACTTTACAAGTATTAGGGGACGATTCTTGTGTAGCAGCATATCCTTTAGGCGTTGGAGCTGGAGATCTTAACAATACGTATTCGGGGACTCCTTCAAATGTAACATTTAAAAATCCTGGTCATTTAACCAGAAATAATAATGGAACAATTGAAAGTACGGTAAGTGCTAATACAGAATCTGGATTTAGTATTGTTACGTATAGTCCTAATGATACAGTTGGGATGTCTATCGGGCATGGTTTGGGTAAGGCCCCTTCTCTCGTAATTACTAAAAGATTAGATACTGCTCAAGATTGGGGAGTTTATACTAATGTTTCTACAGGTAACACTACCACCAATTGGTTATCTTTAAATGATGCCGATGCTTATGGTTCTGGCAACTTTATGAATATTAAATCTTCTACTTTAGAGCTTCCTGCAACAGGTGCTTTTTGGGGTAACGGCGGAAATCAAGTTGCTTATTGTTTTGCAAATGTAGATGGTTATCAGCGTATAGGTTCTTATGTTGGGAACGGTTCAACTAATGGTCCTTTTATTTATACAGGTTTTGAACCCGCTTTTATATTAGTTAAAGGAACGACATCATCATACGCATCACATTGGATGATTATAGATAATAAAAGAGATACTGATAAAGAAAAAGATAAAAGATTATTAGCTAATTTATATAATATTGAAACAGATGATGCTAATTGGAAAACTGAATTCTATTCTAATGGATTTCAACCAAAATCTACTTTTTCAGGTTATAATCATTCATCAGGCACTTATTTATTTTGGGCCATAGCTGCAAATCCAGATACTACAGCATCGACCAAAGCTAATAGTTTTAAAACTAAAATATATACAGGAAATGGTGGTACGCAGTCTATAACAGGAGTCGGGTTTAAACCAGATTTTACTTGGCTAAAATGTAGGGTCGACCCTAGAAATCACAGACTTTTTGATTCTGTAAGAGGTGCAACAAAAGGTATTTCTAGTGATCTTCCTAATCGGGATTTTACAGAAAACTCATTAACAGCTTTTAATACAGATGGATTTACACTTGGGACCACAGGCAATCAAAATGTTTTAAATGAAAACTATGTTTCATGGAATTGGAAAGCTGCAGACCATGATAGAAATTTACCTACTATAAACCAAGATGGAAATATTACAAGTTTGGTTAGTGTTAATCCAGAAGCTGGGTTTAGTATTGTGAAGTATACAAGCACAACTAATTCAAGTGATACAGTAGGGCACGGCCTTTCTTTACCACCTAAACTATATATTACAAAGCGACTTGGCACTTCTGCCTCTTGGTGGACATATACCACTGTTATTGATGGAAGCTTAGATTATGTGGCACTTGATAGAACTGATTCAAAATATAATTCTACAAAAGCAGCACCAACATCAAGCGTTTTTACAACCGACTATGGCTCTGTTGATAATATGATTACATACTGCTGGCATTCTGTAGCTGGATATAGTAAGATAGGCACTTATGAAGGGTTGGGCACATCTACCGTAACAGTTTCAGATGTAGGATTTAAGCCATCGTTTATTATGATAAAAAATGTTGATGCAACTGCAAATTGGAATATGTACGATGTTAACAGAAGTACTGTTGTAGATAGAGCAAACAAAATATTATATCCAAACTTAAATAATTCAGAACCAAGTGCTACTAATTATTATTTTGATATGAATGATAGCGGTTTTGTTGTAAGTGCCACTAATCACGAACAACATAATTTTGCAGGTAGAACATATTTATATATGGCATTCGCTTAAAATTTGTAAATTTGTAAAAAATAAAAAATGGCAGCAACACAAGTAACAGCAGACGTTATAAAAGACGCTACTATAACAGGAACTAAAATAGCCAATACAACAATTACCTCTGGCAAAGTAGACTCATCTGTAGCTAAAATAATTACACTGACACAATCAGCTTATGATGCTTTAGGCTCTTACAGCGCCTCAACATTATATATAACAACATAAATTATGGCAGTATATTTAGGAGCGACACAGTTAGACGGGGGCGGAGGCGGAGGAACTCCAATAGGAGGTTTTGCTTTTTTTGAAAATCCCGTAGGTGTTAGCTTTACTTCAGGAAAAGAAGTATACACAGACGCAGACAATATTGTTTGGATTAAAACAGCCGCTACTATTCTTTCGTCGGATTCTGGAGTTTTAGAGGCTTCACAGTATTCTGGTTCTACTAATTCTTTACTTGTGTCATCAAATACTTTTAGTGGAGGCGGAGGCTACGTTGGTAGGACATCCTTTGGTTATAATGGCGTTCATCTTCAGGCGATTGGATTAAGAGGAAGTAATAATTATGGGTCTTATGCTCTTCGTGATGAAGATAACACTAATATAGCTACGAGTTACGCCTCAACTGGGCCTTTTTCAGCCGGATATTCACAAGACCCAGGAGGGACAACAAACCCAATGGGATGGGTTTTTGGTTCATCTTTTTATAATGACACTCATGCTTTTACTGGATTTCACAGACCTGGAATTAATAGTTTTTATAGTGCAGCTAAACATGCTTATACCCCTTTCACTTCTTTTACTGGCTCAACAAACGGATATTCACAAACCAACTATTTTACACTTCCTGTTCCATTAATGGCTACAACAAATATCCAGACAACACCGAGATATTGGGGAGTTAGCCAAGACGGAACTACGGTAACAGAATACACTTTTAATGCATCAGCGTCAAACGGAACAAATCCATTTACAGCGGTTAGTCCGTCAAATACATTTACTGTTGCATCTGCTGAAAGATTTATGTCGGATGGTGTAGATAAACTTTATGTTCATAGCGGAACATCTTTACATCAGTATGATTTGAATGGAAACAATACCCTTACTTTTAGTGGACTTCCTGGTGCTATTACTGATACAAGTTATCATGTAGGTTTTGTTTGTGTTCCTGCTTTTAAAAATTCCGACAACGTAACACAGTTTTGGACAAGAACAGGTGGGAGTACTGGAAATAATTCAGCGTCTCAAACTTTCACAAGGTACGATCTTGTTGAAACCGTAGAGGGCCCTTTTACCGGAACTGCTGCAAGCAAAGCACTTATTCACCTTCAAGATGTTGATTCAAATGATATTCTTGGACAAGGCGGCAACTTAATTTATTTATGGAAAAGAATAGCTTAATATGAAATATATATCTATAAAAAAGGAAAAAGTATTAAAGGTTTATTCTTCATCTAAAGAACTTTATGAGGATCTTAATGCTGAACAATATCTTGAAATGGAGGATTCTGATTTTGAGAAGTATCAAAAAGATTGGAGGGACTTAGAATTAAAAAACACGGATTGGATCATTCCTATTTCAGATCACTCTCAAAGAGAAGCTTATATTTTATACAGGCAAAAATTAAGAGATTGGCCTAATACAGAAAGCTTTCCTGACACCTGTCCTTCCCTTTAATTAAAATTGTAAAATCTACTATAATGAAAAAATATGAACTATATAAGAAAAATATCAGTTGGTTCTGACTACAAGAATGCTATGCATTATATAGTTGGACAGGAGGTTCTTGGAGGATCTTACCTAATAGACAGTATTAATTTTGAAGAAAAAGGGTATTCTGTTTGGGTTAAAAAAGACGGAGAGGTTGTTAAATGGAAAGAAGTCACAAACACCCCTGTTATGGTTGAGTATAATCTAAACGCCATATGATCCCTAGGAATAAGTATTTAATTGCTCCCTACGGGAAAGAATACAAAAACACAAAAAATATTGACGGGCATTCTTTGATAGTTAACACATCTATAGAGGATGTAAAATATGTTAATAGAATTGGACTTGTTATATCAACCCCTAAAAATTCTGAAATTCCTAACGGAAGCCTTGTTGTTGTTCACCATAACGTTTTTAGAACTTACCTGGACATGAAGGGAAGACAAAGAAAAAGTAATGAGTATTTCAGAGATGAAAAATATTTAGTTGGTCCTGAAAGAATATATATGTATAATGATGGAGAAGGTTGGAAGTGTACTGAAGGATATGTTTTTGTTTCTCCTTATGATTATATTCAAGATGATAGTATATATCAATCAAATGAAAAAGAAGAAGAGCATATGGGACTTATAAGACACAGCTCTTTATTTCCAAAAGGAACTCGTGTTGGATTTACCAAAAACTCTGAATATGAGTTTGAATTGGGTGGAGAAAAAATGTACAGAATGAAAGTTAATGATATTTGTGTTAAATTTACATAAAGCAAAAAAAAATAACTAATGCCGGACGCATTTTTAAAGAACAACCTATCAATAGTAATATCGTTTGTTGTTGCTGTATTTACAGCAGGAGGAATATTTGCAGAGTTTACGGCATTAAAAGATGAAATATCTTTAGTCCACGACAGGTTAGACGAAAAAATTGTTTTTATAAATAAACTTGAAGAAAGAATATTAAATATAGAAAAACAAGTTGAATACGAAAGAGGGTTGCTTGAAGCAATGTCAAAATCTAATGTAAAAAATGAGTAAGAAAACAGAAGTAACTGTAAAGTCAAATGGCTTAAGAAATGAATTAAAAGAGATACGAAAAAGTATCGACAAACTAACTGAAGTATTACTACTTCAACAAACAAACAAACAGAATGAAAACATTAAAAACAACGCTACTGGCGAGTATTGGGGTGATTCTATTGATGGGATGTACTTCACAACTTCAAGTACAGAAGCAAAGACAAGCATTGAGAGTAAAAACGTATCAAAAAATAATTAATAGTGTTTCTATTGAAGATCCAAATGAAATTAAGCTAGCCCAAATATTGTGGCACAAAACAATTAAAAATGGAAGTAAAGGTTATAGAAACAATACAAAAGGTAATTAGTGCTGGAGAAAAAGCTGTTGAAGAACTTATAAAGGTTGCTGAAGAAGAAATTATTACTGGACACCCAGATGATGATCTTGCTGCTGATAGGCTTAAGAATGCAGCCGCAACAAAAAAACTAGCAATATTTGATGCTTTTGAGATACTTCAAAGGATAGAGATTGAAAGAGAAAAATTAAATGGCACGGACGAATCTGAAACAAGTTCAGGAAAAGATAAGGGATTCCAAAGCTTCGCAGAAACTAGAGGCAGGAAGTCTTAGTCTTTATAGAATTGTGCAGGATGACATAAAACAATCTGTACGAAAAAGTAAAAATAAATTAAAATCCTGGAAGTATGGTTATGATAAAGATTATGATATAATCATTATATCCAAAGATGGAACTTTAGGTGATGTTGTAGAAATACAGAATTTAAAAATTGGACTACCTTTGCAGCCAAAATCTGTATACCATAAAAGCAATGAAAAAAAAGATCAGTATTGGGAGCCTTCAGAATATCCAAAAGAACTTAAAAAAATTAAAAGTATATTTCAATGGAATGAATACCCTTCTGACTTCAAACAATCTTGGATATCATATATTGAAGCGGAATTTGAAAGAAGAGAAAATGGATTTTGGTTTAAGAATAATGGTGTCTCTACTTATATTACTGGCTCTCACTACATGTATCTCCAGTGGACCAAGATTGATGTTGGGCACCCAGAGTTTAGGGAGTCAAACAGATTATTCTATATATTCTGGGAAGCTTGCAAGGCAGACATCAGATGTTTTGGAATGTGCTACCTCAAAAATAGACGGAGTGGATTTAGCTTTATGTCGTCATCGGAAACTGTCAATCAAGCCACAATTACTTCCGACGCAAGATTTGGAATTTTATCAAAAACAGGTTCAGATGCTAAAAAAATGTTTACAGATAAAGTCGTTCCAATATCCACAAACTATCCTTTTTTCTTCAAGCCTATACAGGACGGAATGGATCGACCAAAAACTGAACTTGCCTATAGAGTGCCAGCTTCAAAACTTACAAGAAAATCTATTGAGCAATCAAATACAGAGGAGCTTACAGGTCTTGACACTACTATCGACTGGAGAAACACAGGAGATAACTCTTACGATGGTGAAAAACTCAGACTCCTTGTACATGATGAATCTGGTAAATGGGAAAGGCCCGATAATATCCTCAACAACTGGAGGGTCACTAAAACTACATTACGATTAGGTAGAAAGGTTATTGGAAAGTGTATGATGGGATCCACATCAAACTCACTAGATAAGGGTGGAGATAATTTTAAAAAACTTTATAGAGCTTCTGATGTTTTAGAAAGAAATTCTAATGGCCAAACAAAGAGTGGAATATACAGTTTATTTATTCCTATGGAATGGAACATGGAGGGCTTTATAGATAAACATGGTCACCCTGTTTTTAACACACCAGAATCCGTCGTAGAAGGAATTGATGGAATGGATATAGATATAGGCGTAATTAATTACTGGAATAATGAAGTTGAGTCTTTAAAAAATGATTCAGACGCTTTAAATGAGTTTTATAGGCAGTTTCCAAGAACAGAAAATCATGCCTTTAGGGATGAGTCTAAGAACACTTTGTATAATCTCAGCAAAATATATGAGCAGATAGATTATAACGACGGATTAGAAGCGCAGAGGGTATTGCAAAGAGGTAATTTTTCTTGGGCTAATGGTAAAAAAGACACAGAAGTTGTTTGGTCTCCAAATCCAAAAGGAAGATTTTATGTTACATGGATACCTCCACTTGAATTAAGGAATAGAATAATAAATAAAAACGGAATAAAGTATCCAGGTAACGAACACATAGGGGCTTTTGGATGTGATAGTTATGATATATCTGGAACTGTAGGGGGCGGAGGGTCTAATGGTTCTCTTCATGGAATAACCAAAATAAACTTTGAAGGTCCATCTAATTTGTTTTTTTTAGAATATATAAGTAGACCTCAGACTGCTGAAATATTCTACGAAGATGTTTTGATGGCTTGTGTTTTTTATGGGATGCCGGTCCTTGCTGAAAATAACAAACCAAGACTTCTTTATCATTTAAAAAATAGAGGATACAGGGGGTTTAGTTTATCAAGACCAGATAAGCACAAGAATGATTTATCTAAAGCAGAAAGAGAGCTTGGAGGAATTCCTTCTTCGTCAGCAGTAATATCAATTCATGCTGAAGCAATAGAGTCTTATATTGAACAAAATGTTGGGTTGTTAGATTCGGGCTCTGGAAATATGTATTTTACAAGGACGCTTTTAGACTGGGCAAACTATGATATAAACAACAGAACAAAGTTTGATGCTACCGTAAGTTCTGGATTTGCCCTTATGGCAAATAACAAATATGTTAGCAAACCGAAGAAAAATGTTAAAGAAATAAATGTTACCTTTGCAAGGTACAATAATGGTGGAATAACAAGTACAATATTGAGATAAAAAATATATGAACGGAGTCCAAACAAGGAATGTTATTGGCTTTCCAGATCAACTCGCTTCTGATTCAAAAAAAGGATCTAAGGAGTATGGGTTAGTTGTGGCTCGAGCAATAGAGTCCGAGTGGTTTAGAAAAGAAAGCGGAACTTCAAGATTTTATAATAACAGAGATACTTACCATAAGCTAAGAACTTATGCTATGGGAGAGCAGTCGGTTCAAAAGTACAAGGATGAGCTTGCTATAAATGGAGACATATCATATCTAAATTTAGACTGGACACCAGTTCCGGTAATACCAAAGTTTGTAGATATAGTGGTTAATGGAATGCAGAATAGACTGTATGACGTTATGGTTGATGCTGTTGATTCAATATCATCCAATAAAAAAGCCATGTATAAGTTGAAGCTACAGGCTGAAATGAGGAATAAGAATGACTTAATGGAAATGCAGCAGATTACTGGAAAAGATATGTTTGATCAAGACCCAACAACGCTTCCACAAAGTCCTGATGAGTTAGAGCTGCAAATGCAACTAAACTACAAAGATGATATAGAAATTGCTCAAGAAAAGGCTATTGAAAATGTCTTAAGAATGAATAATTATGAGCAAATAAGAAACAAAATTGATGAAGATCAAACTACATTGGGGATATCTTCTGTAAAGCATTCTTTTAATACTCATGATGGAATAAAAGTCGAATACGTAGATCCAGCAAACTTAATATGGAGCCCTACTGAAGATCAAGATTTTGAAGATTGTTATTATTTTGGAGAAGTCAAAAACGTAAATATAACAGAATTAAAAAAAATAGACCCTTCCTTAAGTCAAGAAGACATAAAGGAAATATCAAAGATGTCTTCTAAATGGGATGCTTACCAAGGAATACGAGGCGGATACAAGACAGACAATTTTGACCACAACACTGCAACGTTGTTGTATTTCTGTTATAAAACGGACAAGAATATCGTATATAAAAAGAAGAAAACATCTCAAGGAGGAGACAAGGTACTTAAAAAAGACGATCAATTTAACCCACCAAAAACAGAGAAAGCTAGATTTGAAAAACTTTCTAAAAGAATTGACGTATGGTACGAAGGTGTACTTGTTCTAGGAACAAATTACATTCTAAAATGGGACTTAATGAAGAACATGGTTCGCCCAAAGTCCTCAATGAGCAAAGCGGTAGCACCTTATATTGTAAGTGCTCCAAAAATGTACAGGGGCCAAGTGGACTCTCTGGTAAAAAGAATGATTCCATTTGCGGATCAGATACAACTGATACATCTTAAACTCCAACAGGTCACGGCAAAAATGATTCCTGATGGCGTATATATGGATATTGATGGATTAAGTTCAATTAATCTAGGCAATGGAGCAATGTATACACCACAAGAGGCTTTGAATTTATATTTTCAAACCGGATCTGTAATAGGAAGGTCATTTACTGAGGAAGGAGAGTTTAACCACGGTAAGATGCCTATTCAAGAGTTAACTTCTTCTGGTGCAAACGCAAAAATATCTTCTTTAATAAATATGTATAATTACAATTTAGGGATGATTAGATCTGCAACTGGCCTAAATGAGGCAAGAGACGGATCTACTCCAGACTCAAATTCTTTAGTTGGTGTACAAAAAATAGCAGCATTAAATTCTAATACAGCTACAAGGCACATTTTAAAATCAGGAATAAACATAACAAGAAGAGTTGCTGAAGGTGTTACTTATAGAATGTCTGATGTATTAGAGTTTTCTGAATTTAAAGAGGATTTTGCTAAATCAATCGGCAGATATAGTATGGAAATACTAAAAGAAATAAAAGAGCTTCATCTTCATGATTTTGGCGTTTACATAGAATTACACCCAGACGAAGAAGAAAGAGCTGTTTTAGAGCAACACATAAATACATCCTTATCTCAAGGAAAAATAGATATAGATGATGCTATTGATATTAGAAATGTTAGAAACGTAAAAATAGCTTCTCAACTTCTTAAGGTTAGAAAAAAATCAAAGGAAAAGGAAGACCAAAAAAGACAACAAGACAATATTCAACAACAGGCAAAAGCAAATCAAGACTCTGCAATGGCTGCTGAACAGGCAAAGCAGCAAAGGGAAATGGCTAAAAAACAAGCCGATATGGAGCTTATGAAAATGGAGTCAGATTTAAAAATGTTGGAAATGGATAAAGAGTTTTCCTTGAAGCTTAGGTTGATTCAAGAACAAAAGTCTTTGGATGCAAATATTCAAGGAATGCAAGTTGAAACACAACTAACTAAAGAAAAGTACAAAGAAGACAGAAAAGACAAAAGAACAGCAAAACAAGCGTCTCAACAGTCTAAACTTATACAGCAAAGACAACAAGACTTAGACCCGATAGATTTTGATGGTCAAGACTCGTTAAGTGCTGGTTATTAGGCTTTTAGTAAAGCTTAATATATTTGTAATTTTGTAATAAATTAAATTTAAATATAATGGATAAAATCGAAGTTTATGCTTTGGATGATGATGGCAATAGAATAGAGCCACAGCAAGAAGTAGAACAAAAAGAAGAAGAAGTTTCACAAGAGGTTTTGAATCAAGAAACCCCTGAACAGGTAAAGGAAGAAAATGAGTTACCACAACAAGAAGAAGAAAGTAGTAAAGGTCAAGAGCAAGAGCAAGTCGAAGAGGAAGACCAAGAAAAGTTACTGACCGAAGAACCAGAAAAAGATGATAACTGGTTTTTAAGTAGATTAAAAGACAGGTATGAGGTAGAATTAAATTCTATTGATGACCTTAAAAACGTTCTTTCAAATACTGATAAAGAAAAAGAAAATCTTCCCGAAGATGTGGAGAAGTATATGGAGTTTCGTAAAGAAACTGGAAGGTCTTTTAGTGACTTTGCTGAACTTCAAAAAGACTGGGCTACTGTAGGAGACGGAGATATATTACGTCAATACTATGAGCAAACAAAACCACATTTAGATAGGGAAGACATTGAGCATATTTTAAATGAACAATTTTCTTATGATCAAGAAATAGATGATGATAAGGATATTAGGGCAAAAAAAATTGCTCACAAAGAAGCATTGTATGAGGCTAGAAATCACTTTGAAAAGTTAAAGGAAAAATATAAAGCTCCGCTAGGGTCTAGTGAAGCTGATATTCCTGAGACATACAAAGAAGCTTTTAGCTTTTATAATGAATATAAAACTCAAAATGAAAAAGATTCTATCGCTCGAAAAGAGCAGGCTTCTTATTTCACTGAAAAAACTAATTCTTTATTTTCAGACGAATTCAAAGGTTTTGAATTTAATCTTGGAGATGAAAAAAAAGTTTTTAAACCAAGTGATTTAGATAAAGTGAAGTCTAATCAGAGCAATGTTCAGAATTTTATTTCTCAACATGTTGATGAGAAAGGATTCTTAAAAGATCCTGCCACTTATCACCGTTCTTTGTACACGGCTATGAATCCTGATGCTATAGCAAAACATTTTTATGAGCAAGGGAAGTCAGATGCTACTGGAGATATTATCAAGGAAACTAAAAATATCGACATGGGAGTTCGTGAAAACACGGTAACGGATACAGGAGGAACTAAGTTTAGAATAGTAGAATCAGAGGACAAGTTTGAGTTTAAAATTAAAAAACGAAACTAACAATTTTTAAAATTATTAAAACATGTCTGTAACTATGACCGGAGTTGGTGGTGCATTAACCCCCGCTCCTTCGAAAGCAACGCTTTCAAGTAATTATTTAGGGTCAAGTATTGAGTTTACATCTCAATATCTTCCCGATGTTTATGAAAAAGAATTTGAAAAATACGGAAATCGTTCTGTATCTTCTTTTTTAAGAATGGTAGGTGCTGAAATGCCTTTTGCTTCTGACGTTATTCAATGGTCAGAGCAAGGTAGATTACACCTAGCAGTCACTGGTGCTACAAGAGTAGGTGATGTTATTACTTCAAATGGGCATCCATTTAGAGTAAATCAAACAGTAGTTATTTCTGACGGAACTGACCAGGAAAAAGCTATCATAACAGCAGCAAATGCAAACACATTTACAGTTGCCTCTTATGAAAATGCCAACCTTGCAGCAGCTATAGCCGCTAGTGGCCTTAAAGTTTTTGCCTATGGTTCTGAATTTGCAAAAGGAACTTCTGGTATGGCTGGTAGCTTAGAAGCCGCTAAAGATATTCAAACTAATAACCCAATTATCATAAAAGATAAGTATGAGGTTAATGGTTCTGACTTAGCTCAGATTGGATGGATTGAAGTGACTACTGAGAATGGAGCAACTGGATACCTTTGGTATTTAAAATCAGAGCACGAAACTCGTTTAAGATTTGAAGATTACTTAGAGTTATCTTTAATTGAAGGCAAGCCTGCCGCATCATCTTCTGGTGCTGAAGGTGCTGGATTTAAAGGAACAAAAGGTTTATTCCATGAAATCGAAAACAGAGGTAATATTGCTACTGGATCTATCGCTGCAAGAACTGATATTGAAGAGCTAATTAAAGTTCTAGATAAAGAAGGAGCTATTCAAGAAAACGTAATGTTTGTGAATAGAACAAAATCTTTTGAAATTGATACAGTTTTAGCTGCACAAAACAACTCAGGTGCATCAACTGCATCTTATGGTTTGTTTGACAATGATGAGTCAATGGCTTTAAATCTTGGATTTACAGGATTTAATTTAGGATATGATTTTTACAAATCTGACTGGAAATACTTAAACGATGCTACTACTGGGTCTTTGACTTCTGCTGTAGACGGAGTTATTGTACCTGCTGGTACAACTACTATTTACGATCAGATTTTAGGAAAGAACGCAACTCGTCCTTTTTTACATGTAAAATATCGTAAATCAGAAGCTGAAGATAGAAAGTACAAATCTTGGGTAGTTGGATCTGCCGGAGGTGCTGGAATGTCTAGTGATCTAGATGCAATGCAAGTACACTTCTTATCTGAGCGTGCACTATGTGTACACGGAGCTAACAACTTCATCATAATGAAGTAATTTAACTGGATAGGCTGGGGGCTAATGCCCCCATAACCTATCATTTAATTTTAATTTAATATTTAATAAAATGCCTAGAAAAAAAACAACTCCCTCTTGGGAGATAAAAGATAGAATTTATATTCTAAACGGAGGAATTACTCCTGTGAACTATATATTGCGTTCACGACACCACTTAAACAAACCACTTCAATATTTTGATGGATCAATGAGTAGATCATTGAGATATGCTTCTAATCAAGCATCTGTTTTTGAAGATGAACAAATGGGCGATGTTACTTTGCCTGCTGTAATTTTTAAAGACGGAAAGCTTGTTGTTTCAAAAGAAAATGTATTGCTTCAGCAGTTTTTATCCATATATCATCCTGACCTTGGAAAAGTTTACGCAGAATTTGATGCCAATAAAGAGGCTGAAGCTGAGGTTAAAACCGTAGAAGAAGAACTAGATGCAATGAACATAGCTAAAGACTTGCCTATTGAGGATTTAGAGGCCATAGCAAGGGTTGTTCTTCAAGGAAGAGTGTCTGATATGGCTTCAAATGAAATAAGAAGAGATATGCTTATTTACGCTAGACAAAATCCTAATGAGTTTATACAACTTACTAAAGATGAAAATATAAACTTAAGAAACATTGCAGTAAGGGGAGTTGAAATGGGAATACTTTTTATTAAAGACGACCAAAGGACTGTTTGTTGGAATGATTCAAAGAAGGAAAAAATTATTACAGTTCCTTATGGAGAAAATGTATATAGTGCATTAGCGGTTTATTTTAAAACAGACGAAGGGTTAGACACTCTTCAAGCTATTAGTAACAAGCTATAGTTAATCCACCTTAACTATACTTGAAATGAAGGGGTCGAAAATATCGACCTCTTTTTTTTTCGTACATTTGTAGCATGATAAATCATGTTAGAAACACCGTTTTAACTGTACTAAATAAGGAAAACAGGGGCTTTATAACGCCTCAACAGTTTAATTCTTATGCAAAGCATGCGCAGCAGTTAATCTTTAATCAGAAGATCTCTGAGTACTCAAGAATGGTCGCTGCCAGGAACTCTAGAATGGTAGCTACTGACTTTATGGATAGGGTTGATATTTTAAAGTCTAACCTTGAAGTTTTTACAGAAGAAACAAATGTAACTAAGACATTGACTAGGTATATAAAGCCTGCCGATTTTCAGCACTTAGTCTCTTTAAGATATTCAAATAAAGAAATTGAGCAGGTTCCTAGAGATAAAGAAAGATATTTAGTTGACTCTAATTTAACAGCGCCTACGGACACTTATCCTGTTTTTGTGGATAGAGGAAGTGACATTATACTTTATCCTCAAACACTCGCAGGAGCTGTTGATTTTATTTACATAAGAAACCCAAAGGACCCAAAATGGACCTACAATACAATAGGGGAGAATCCTGTTTTTAATATAAATGCATCTGACTATCAAGATTTCGAATTAGATCAAGATGAGTCTGTAAATCTTATAGTTGAAGTTTTAAAACTAACTGGTGTTACCATAAGAGAGGCGGAAGTTACTCAGGCTGCAACAACTATTGACCAGGTGAATACAAGCAAAGAAGCATAATATGGCACTAACTGATCAACAATACTATTCATCAGCATCAAACTATGGAGACTCACAATTTGTTAGTCTTAAAGATATAGTGAATAATTTTTATTTATTTTACATTGGAGATGAAAAATTAATAAATAACGTTAAAAGATTTGATGTAATATTTCACGCCAAAAGAGCTGTACAGGAGTTAAATTATGATGCATTAAAAAATGTAAAAGCGTTAGAGTTAGAGCTTCCAGATTCTTTGCAATTGACAGTTCCTAAAGATTTTGTAAAACTTGTTAGATTGTCTTGGGTGGATGACAGAGGACGGCTACACCCTTTAATGGTAGATAATAATACAACAATAGCAAAGTCATACTTGCAAGATAATAGCTACAATATTCTTTTTGATGGAAATGGAGCTGCGCTAGAAGGAACTTCTTTTATAGACACCAAGCTTTCTGAAATTCAAAATACAACACAAGACGCTTCTTCATCATTAAGCGATGAGTTTTTTGGTGGAAGATTTGGGCTTGACACTGCTATATCAAATGTAAACGGAAGGTACAATTTAGATAAATCTGCTGGCGTAATAAGATTCAGTTCAGAAGTAAAAGGTAAGCATGTTGTTGTTGAATACATAACAGATGGATTAGACTACTTAACGGAAGATCAAATACAAATAAATAAATTAGCAGAAGATTACATATATAAACAAATAGCATACGAAGTTATAAAGCATAAGTTTAATGTTCAAGAATATGTAGTTAGAAGAATAAAAAATGAAGCTTTTGCTTCTATGAAAAACATGAAAATCCGTTTAATGGACATACATCCTTTTGATCTGATTCAGACCTTAAAAGGAAGAAATAAATGGATTAAGTAATGAAGTTTAAAAATATCTTCAGCTCCGGAAAAATGAACAAAGACCTGGATGAAAGGCTTGTTCAGAAAGGAGAGTATCGTGATGCTTTAAATGTAAAGGTTGCAAACTCTAGTGGTTCAGATGTTGGATCAGTAGAGAATGAAATCTCTAATGCCGTGCTATCTAGTTTGAGCATGGGAAATAATCCTGTTTGTATTGGATCTGTAGCTGACGATGTTAATAATAAGATATATTGGTTTGTAAGATCTGACTTAGGAAGCTATGTTTGTGAATATGATTCTGACAATAATGCGTCTTCATTTGTTTTAATAGATACAAGAACTGGGCACAATAATGTTTTAAATTTTACAAAAACTAATTTTATTGAGTCAAATATTCTTATAGATATTGACAATAATAAAAGATTTTTGTTTTTTACAGATGGATTGAATCCTCCTAGGCGGGTTGAAATTGATTCTGCCAAGCTTATAGACGGAAACGATTTTGATAAATATGACATAGATGTTATACAAAAACCACCATTGTACCCGCCAGTCTTAACTCTTCAAAGCGCAACAAATGAAGAAAATACTATTGAAGAAAGATTTCTTTATTTTTCCTATAGATATAAGTATAAGCATGGAGAGTATAGTGCGTTGTCTCCTTTTTCGGAAGTAGCTTTTTTTCCTAAATCTTTTTCTTTAGATTTTTCTACCGGACTAAATAAGTCTATGGTAAATGCAAACGGATCAGTAAGCATACAGTTTGATACAGGGTCAAAAAACGTTACAGACGTAGAGATTGTTTTTAAAGAAAGTAACTCTAGTGTTGTGTACGTTGTGGAATCTATTAACAAGGAAGATGAATCTTATGCAAATAATGCTACGCAAAACTTTTTGTTTAAAAACTCAAAAATATACAAAGCCCTTGCAGAAAAAGAGTTGTTTAGGGTATATGATAATGTGCCCTTAAAGGCAAAAACTCAACAACTTATAGGCAACAGGATTGTTTATGGAAATTATGTAGAAAATTTTAACCTTATTGATTCTAACGGGAAAAAAATAAAACCAGACATTAATCTACAAGCCACAACAGCAACAATAACTACACCTCCTGTTTCAAGCGTGAAAAGTAATAAAGACTATGAGGCTGGAATTATTTATTTAGACGATTATGGGAGGTCTACAACTGTTATTACCTCTCCTCAGTCTAGCACAAATATTCCGTTAAGCAGTCAAAAGCTACAAAATAAATTGCAGGTAACAATAAATCACCTGCCTCCTGCTTTTGCAAAAAAATATAGAATATATATAAAGCAAAGTAAAGGAAACTACGAAAGCATATCTCCTGCGATATTTTACGAGGAACAAGAAACAGGTTACGTTTATGTTCAGTTAAACGGAAATGATAAAAATAAAATAAAAGAAGGAGAATTCCTTGTGGTAAAAGCTGACTCTAGAGGCGTTAAAACAGGCCTTGTGGAGACTCAAGTTTTAGAGATGAAAGAGCAAAGTGTTAACTTTTTAGAAGATGACACTTATCCAGGAACTGGAGATCCTCCAATTGCACAGCAGCCAGGATTTTATGCTAAATTTAAGCCAAGCGGATATAGTCTTTCTATAGATGATTTTGTTAGAACAGAACATACTGATTATGATGATTCTAGTAATAAAAGAGACAACCCTTTAAGCATTCAATTTAACTCCTCAGTAGTTGAAGGTCCTTTTTATTATGGAACAAATGGAGCTGTAACCGACGTAACTCTTGGCGGAACATACACTATATCTGAGCAGTTTGCCAGAATTAGGGTTGAAATTGATGGAATTAATGTAGATGTTAACGGAGATGGTTCTTTGATAGTTGATACATTCCAATGGTCAGTCGATACTCTTGATAATGATGGCACAAATACTTTAAGCGCAACAAACTTAACCATGACACCAGGAACCCCAATAGCTCTTACTGGATCTGGATTGACAATTGATTTTGCTGCTGCAACAGGGCACACAATAGGCGACAGGTGGATGTTTAACGCTAGACCCTCAACAATAAACGCCCTTTACACTAACGCAAGCGTAAGAGGTGAAAGAGCTTATTCTCAATTTAGAAGTTTTCCCCAAACAGAAGAAGAAATACCTTTAGGAACAATAATAAATTTTACATACGACGAGTACAACAGGGGGGACCAGTTTGTAACACATGAGTTTGTAGTTAATCAAACATTCAAAAACCTAGAAGAATGGTATCATGAAAGCGGAGCCAAAGCAATATTAAATCCTGATATTCCTGAAAACAGAATATTTTTTTTAAGAGGAACATATGGATCTAGGCAGTCTCTTATAGATAACTCTTTGACTAGTGATCTTTTAATGGTTATAAGATCTAAGTTTCAACAAAATACATCAATAAGCAAAAGAGCTAAAATAGACAACACATTTGTTTTATTTACAAGACAGACAACTGACATAATAAATTTAGAAACAAAACCAGAAACAATAAACTCTGAGATATTTTATGAGCTTCCGGCAACATACAATATAAATAGTCAAGGGTATCACGAGGCCCCCGCTGGAGGCACAACTCAAACAGATTCAACTCAAGCTACTTTCGAGCTTCCGTTTTTCAATTGTTTTTCATGGGGAAATTGTGTTGAGTCATATAAAATAAAAGACGATTTTAATGCTAAGTTTTTTGAGCCAGAAAATAGGCCATCATCAAACTTAAAGGATTATAAACAAAACAACAGAACAACTTCATTAACCTACAGTAATGTTTATGACCAAACAACAAAATACAACGGATTAAACGAATTTAACTTATCTACTGCAAACTACAAAGATATGGATGACTTCTATGGAAGTATCAACAAGATTGTAGGAAGAGAATCAGATTTGGTTGTGTTTCAGGAAAACAGAGTTTCTAAGCTGTTGTTTAATAAAAGTGTTTTATTTAATGCCGATGGAAGTGGAAATGTTGCTTCCAGTACAAATATTTTAGGGCAAGATATTCCTTATCTTGGAGAATATGGGGTTACAGCTAATCCTTTTGCTGTGATAATATGGGGAGGAAGAATTTACTTTGTAGATGAAAGAAGAAGGGTGGTTTGCAGACTATCTCAAGATGGTATAACACAAATATCAGACTATGGAATGCTTGATTGGTTCGGAGATGCTTTAAAAGTGACTCCTGATGTTATAGGAGGATATGACCCAACTGACCGTTCTTATTCATTATCACTCCGTGGAACGCAAGAAGAATGGAGAGAAGACGAAGTAGAGTGTGAAATTTTATATGATAGTACAGATACAGATGGCGATGGTACTGTTGACTCTATAGATACAGACGACGATAACGACGGCGTGCTTGATACCGCAGATGCATTCCCACTAGATTCAACAGAGAGTGTTGATACGGACGGGGATGGTGTTGGAGATAACGCTGACACCGACGATGATGGAGACGGGGTTGATGACGCTCAAGATGCATTTCCTTTGGACTCTACTGAGACAACCGACACAGACTCAGACGGAACAGGAGACAATGCTGATACCGATGATGACGGCGATGGTATTTTAGATGTTAATGAAGGCGACATGGATGGCGATGGTGTTGATGATAACAATGATACTGATACTGACGGAGATGGCACGCCTAATTCAACTGACACGGATGACGATAATGATGGGGTACTTGACGGAAGTGATGCTTTACCAACAAACCCTAATGAATCTGTTGACACTGACGGAGATGGCATAGGAAATAATCAGGACACTGATGACGATGGTGACGGGGTATTAGATACAGCAGACGCATTTCCTTTAGATTCTACAGAAAGTATAGACACAGACGGAGACGGTATTGGGAACAATGCAGATACTGATGACGACGGAGATGGCGTCCTTGATTCCTCTGACGCATTCCCACTCGATTCTACAGAAACAGTAGATTCTGATTCAGACGGCCTTGGGGACAATGCAGACCCAGATGATGATAATGATGGAATAGCAGACGTAAATGAAGTCGATAGTGATGGAGATGGATCAATAGATGATGTCGACACAGACGATGATAACGACGGAACACTAGACTCAAGCGATGCATTCCCATTAGATCCTACGGAGACGACAGACACCGATTCAGATGGGACCGGTGACAACGCTGATACAGATGATGATAACGATGGAGTCTTAGATACAGCTGATGCGTTTCCTTTAGACTCTACAGAGACTGTTGATACAGATAGTGATGGAACTGGTGATAACGCTGATACCGATGACGATAACGACGGTGTTTTAGATGTTAATGACGCATTCCCGTTAGATGCTACCGAAACAACGGATACAGATGGAGATGGGGTAGGAAATAACGCTGATTTAGATGATGACAATGACGGTGTTTTAGATTTACAAGACGCTTTTCCTTTAGATTCAACTGAAACCATAGATACAGATAGTGATGGCATAGGAAATAATGCAGACACGGATGATGACGGAGATGGAGTTGCTGATTCAAGCGATGCTTTCCCGCTAGACGCAACTGAAAGCGTTGATACAGATAGCGATGGAACTGGTGACAATGCGGACACTGACGATGATAATGATGGAACACCCGATACGTCAGATGCATTTCCACTAGATGCGTCAGAGACAACTGATACAGATGGCGACGGAACAGGAGACAATGCTGATACAGATGATGACAATGATGGCACTCCAGACTCTTCTGATGCGTTCCCGCTAGATGCAACTGAAACTACAGACAGCGATAGTGATGGTATTGGGGACAATGCAGATACAGATGATGACAATGATGGGGTACTTGATAGCGCAGACGCTTTTCCTTTAGACGCAACTGAAACAACAGATACGGATTCTGATGGTATCGGAGACAATGCTGATTTAGATGACGATGGAGACGGCATAAGTGATATTTATGAAACGCAGCTAGGAACAAATCCTTTAGACAGTACAGATACTCCAACAGATACAGATTCTGATGGCATACCAAACGCTATAGATACAGATGATGATAATGATGGGACTCCGGACACCAGTGACGCTTTCCCTCTTGACTCTACAGAAACAACAGATACGGATTCTGACGGCACTGGAGATAACGCCGATACTGATGATGATAATGATGGGGTTTCAGATGCAGATGAAACAGCTGCAGGAACGGATCCTTTAGATAGCACTAGCACTCCCCCTGACACTGACGGGGATGGAACTCTAGATTATTTAGATACAGATGATGATAACGATGGAGTCTTAGATGTGAATGATGCTTTCCCGCTAGATGCCTCTGAAAGCGTAGATACCGATGGAGACGGTGTTGGTAATAATGCAGACACGGATGATGATAACGATGGTCTAACTGACGCTCAAGAAGCAACAGCTGGAACAAACCCATTGCTTGCTGATACAGACAGTGACTATATAGTTGATTCTGTTGATTCTGCTCCTTTAGATGCATCTACACCAGGAGTCAGTGATACTTCTGGTAGCGGAAGAAGTTCTAGTTGTAGCCCTCCAGAAAGATTATTTTTCTTCCCAAACCATTATGCTGATAAGATGCAAGCAGATGGTTACAATGGAAACAGTAGCACAACAGATTCAAATTTAGCAAATATTCCGCTTGCTTCCAGCGCATTAAGAGTAAGTGATACTACTTACGTTCCATACGATAACACAGTCACAGTGGCTAGTCTAAATTTAACCGATGCAGTACAGTGGAGTGACGCACAAACAGGATCCACATATGGATTAACTCTTTCTGACAGATATATTACAAAAGATGCCGCAGTAACCCTTGGTTATACTATTGGAATAATGAGGAACGCCGATAATACAGCAAAATCATTAACAGGGCAGAGCATAAATGATATTCCTGGTGACGCAATAATGTATGCATTCACAAATGACGTAGACTCTAACGGAAGACCTAATAGCTTAACAAGCCCAGTTGCTATAGTTACTCCTATAGGATTTAGGGAGATAACAAAACTATCTTTAGTTAATCATGCTATTAGGAGCGATGCTAGCAATAACAAACATTTATACACAAGTTTAGCTTTTATTATATCTGAACCATGTACAAGCGCATTTTCATACACCGCTAAACCTTGGGTTGAGGTGACATCAGGATTGAGCTCAACTCAAGGTTTAAATGGAATTATTAGTGGGGTAGAAAATCAATCACTAACATTCCCTCAGGTTACCGCCTATACAGATACAAATAGCAGTATTACATTTTCAGATACAAATTCTCCGGTAGCCGGAGGGGATGCTTTTACTATGCTCGGTTTGACACAACATACGATAAACCAAAATGTTGGGCCTATGTTTAAGCAGACAGGATTTAATCAAGAAACGATAAAACTTCATTCCTATTACAATACAGTGCCGCCATTAACAATAAATATAAAAAACAAAAATTTTGGAGAAACGTATCCTTCAGGAGCTCAAATTACCCTAAGCGCTGCGGCTGGAGACATAGGGTCTGGAGTGTCTGTTGACTCAAATGGAAACGTTACAGTAAGCTCTATGGGAAGCACAAGTTACACCAACACCCTTTCTCATCCAGACATTCCTGGTGCGACAATTCACACGGGAAGTTTTACCTATGATAGTAACGGTCAAAAGATATACACGCCATTTAAGGCACAGTTTATTAAAATTGACTCTTTGGGGGATGATGAATGGCAGTTACAAAGAACTGGTACGCCTTTTCCTAATAATAGCTCTGCTTTCCCAGTAACTACAGGATACTCAAATTATCCCTACGGCGGGTCAACTGACAATAGTCAATGGGATAACACAACGATTATACAAAATGGTGAAGGAAGCTCAGGATCTAGATTTGGCTCACTAGACCTTATTGGAGGGGTTTTCTATTCTTCGCTTGCTAACAAACCTGGAACGATTGATGCTGAAATTAAGTTGGTGTACTACCTTAAAGATTTTGTTCCAAAGTATGGGATTGTAGTAATAACCAGCGACACACCTCCTACGGTTAGCAATGCTGCAACATCTATATTTTATCCAGGATCAGGCACGGATCCATTAATACTTAAAACTATAACTATAAATATATAGATATGAAATATAGATCAGGATACAGAAAAGTTAAAACTCTAAGGAAGTATGTTAATGGAAAGCCTACTAACATAACTAAAGCTAATGTGGCTTCAGACACTGATTATATCGAAAAATATTTGTCTGACGAATGCCCCGTTAATACGCTTCCATCTGGGGTAACTGTTACCCCAACAACGCCATCTACTCAGGCATACAAGAATCCAACAGTTACTGGTTCAAACAACTACACGGTAAGCTTTAGTGAGTATGTAAATGGATGGACATCTTTCCACTCGTGGATACCAGAGTCTATGGTCAACATGAATGGAGATTTTTTTACATTTAAAAGCGGTCAGCTTTATAAGCACCACGCAAATGATACCAACAGGAATAATTTTTATGGAGCAACATACCCTTCGGAGCTAGAGTTTGTGTCTAATGATGCATCAGGAGATGTTAAAATGTTCAAAACCATAGAGATTGAAGGTGACGCTAAGGATTGGGATGTAACTATTGCAACGAACCTAGACCAAGGTCATATAGATAAAAGTTCTTTTGAAAAGAAAGAAGGGTTTCATTATTCTTATATAAGAAGAAATTCTACAGATTTAGTTAATACCGAGCTGTTGTCTGTTCAGGGGGTTGGAATGCTTATTAGCACCACAACAAATGTTTACAATTTTACTTCAGTTCCTTCTGAAATATCTGTAGGAGATTCTCTTTACAAAGCTACGTCAGGGAGCTATCAATTAATTGGAACTATATCAGGAATGACAGGAACGTCTATAACAACAAGTGCGTCAGCAGTCACTCCTTCTGTAAACGATTTTATATTTGGAGCTAAGTCTCCTGTAGCAGAATCGTATGGCTTAAAAGGTTATTTTGCAAATATTAAGATATCAAACACAAGTAATTCTAAGGTTGAGGTTTTTGCTGTAAACTCAGAAGTTTCGAAAAGCTTCCCTTAATATTTAGTATATTTGCATTAATGAAATTTAATTTAAGAACAGTCTCTGGAGAGGACTATGACAATGTTCTTTTAAAATGGTGGAAAAACTGGGGATGGGAAGCACCACCCAAGGATTTTTTACCAGAAACCGGACTAATTGTGTCAAAAGGCAATATTGATATTTGTGCAGGGTTTCTATACCTTACAAATTCTAAGGTTGGACTGACAGAGTTTGTGGTTTCAAACAAAGAATATAGAGACTCAGACAGAGGAGAAGCTTTAGACTTTCTTTTAGATTGTATTCTAGAGCTAGCAGATAAAAATGGATGTAAATACGCTCATGTTATTTTAAAGAACAAGAGCTTATTAAGAAGATATAAAAGGGCTGGATATATAGAGTCCGATAAAAACGTTTTAGAATTAGTTAAAGCATGGCAATAGCAACTGGAACAGCGATAGCGTTAGGAGTGTCAGCAGCAGCAGGGGCTGCTACCGCAATATCCGGAGCGGCTAGAGCTAAAAGAGCAAAAAAGGCGCTACAAAACTTTAAGCGTCAAGAATTATCACAAACAGAAGGATTAAGAGTGTCTACATTAGGGGCTGAGTTACAAACAGAAGCAGCATTGCAAAGGCAAGCTACAAGTGTTGATGCTCTACAAGCTGGTGGTGTAAGAGGATTAGTCGGAGGTCTCGGAAGAGTTGAGGCTGCTCAGGGACAACAACAAAGACAAATATCAGCAGACCTGGATAGACAGCAAATGCAAATAGAAAGGATGCAGTTTCAAGAGGCTCAATCTTTAAGACAGATGCAGGAATCAAGGGAAAACTTTCAAATAGGGGCTTTAATGTCAGAGCAGCAAGCTGGACAGCAAGCTGTAACTGCTGGATTAACGCAAATAGGAAGTGCTGCAATGACTGGATTAACATCAATGGATTCAATGCAGGCTAAGGATCCTTTTGTTGGAGGAGGAGTAAAATCAACTATGAAAAATCCAGCTTTACCAAACATAAATCCGATTAAGTCTGATTACTCTAATTTTGGAATGGACACCGTAAAAAGATCTCAAAACATGAACACCTCACTAACAGGTAATTCATCAGATTTTTCACGGTTTATAAATTAAAGAAATTAAAATGGCAGCAAGAGATTATGTAGCGGGGTTTCAGGTAGCAGGCGGAGGAAAAGCTAATGTTGTTGATCTTTCAGCAGCAGCAGCAGGTGTTGCCGCATATGGATTGGAACAAGCTGAAGAAACCAGAAAAAGACAAAAAGAGTTTGATGAGAATAGGGCAGCATTCAAGAAAGAAATGGCTGACACTTACGATCAATATGTTCATGAAAATAATTTTGACGACACAGGCATATTAGACTTTGATTCATCTACAGAAAAGCTTAGGAATTCAATAAAACAGTCTCACTTAGAGACAGAGTTTCTTTATAATCAAGGAACAATAGATGAGGCTGAGGTTAGAAGAAGAAACAATGAGATAAAAGGGCAAGTTGGAGAGATTAAAAACCTATCACAGGATATAGTGGCATATCAAGACTCAGTTAAAAAACTAGAAGATGAAGGCAAAGGTAGTGAGGTAAATAATGTGAGAACTGATCTCCTGGAAGCTATGTCAAAAAACTTTAACGTAGTTTCTACAGAAAAAGGACTTCAATACCAAACAATTGTTGACGGGGAGGTAAAAGGAGTAAATGCTAGCCAGTTTAAAAAGGTTCTTGACGCAAGAGAGGGAGTGAATATTCAAACAGACATTGATGAGATAATAAAGCTTGGTGGTTTTGATGAATATGTTAAAGGAGACAAAAAAATTAAAGATTTTACTTCAATAGTTGACGAAGAGAAAGGTGAAGCTATTGGAACCGCTTTTGATGTTTCTCTTGCTAAAAAAACAGACGAGCAGATTTTAGATATGATGATGAAGCTTGGATTGGCGGATGACGATGAAAAAATAGCTAAAGATAACAACCTGAGACACATTAAGGGTGAGGATGTTTTTTCTTTTAAAGCAACAGATGACGACAGGAAAAAGCTAAAGGTTAAGCTCCAAGAGGAGTTGGTGAATCAATTAGAACTCAAGAGACAGCAAACATTTTATCAGGATCCTAAAGCTATTTTGGCTTATAAAAAGAGACTGGATAATCAAAAAGAGCCCATTCATACTCAAGGAATGGAGAAGAGGGTGGTTACAGTAACTAAACCAGACGGAACTGAAGATAAAGTGGAAAACAGTTTTGACACATATATGCCAATAAAAATTCCTGGGAAGCCTTCTGGTATTGACATAAGCTATACTCTGCAACAAACAGATTCTGACTCTGCTGAAAACGTATTTGCCACTAGGATTTTAAGACAAATGAATGATAAACTAAAATCTGGAGAGCAAACCTTAGGTATTGATGCCATCAAAAAAACAACCCTTCTTCAAGGAGAAAGAAACAAAAATACTGGGGCTTGGACTTTTAGAGTGGGAATAGATTTAAAAGGAAAAGTGGGCTTTGAAGATAGTGATAACGCAACAGAGCCTGTGGAAGAGGGAGGCGGATCTTATTCGGAGGTTATTG